>Ga0138256_10000016_pt1 | contig 241016 bp, 217 predicted proteins | sample KNB2016incub_MG_FD_105486 | JGI IMG/M metagenome (GOLD analysis project Ga0138256, IMG submission 105486) | Active sludge microbial communities from wastewater in Klosterneuburg, Austria - KNB2014incub_MG | ecosystem: Engineered > WWTP > Activated sludge > Unclassified | place: Austria...
CACGTCAGTAAGGGGCTCAGCGCTCGCCTCGAACCCCAGACGCCACGTCCGTTCCGGCTCCGTTAGGAGCCAAATGTTTGTAGCACCGTCCATCATCGCCACCTCGGAGGCGGCTCTGCCGCCAACTTCCTCTGTCGCGTGCAAAGCACGCTTCCGTTGGATTTTGACTCGTCGTTCTACACATTCTGCTCCGCTCCGTGTGTAGCTAAATTCTTACCGCGTGCAAAGCACGCTTCCCGGGAGGCAGAAGACGGGAGACGGGAGACAAGAGAACTCACTATCAAATTTTCAAAGAACGACCAACCATCAACAAGCTTACCCAATCGCGGTTGCGCATTTGAAGCACGTTTTTCACGTTTTGTATCAAATTGCACAAAACGACACAAAATTCACAAAACGCACAAAACGGACAAAACGAACAAACGGCTAGACCCATTCGCCCATTTTTCGGAATTTCTTATAGCGGTCGCTAACGAGTGCTTTTGCATCCTTTTTGGAGAGTTCGTCAAGAGTCGCTACAACACGCTTTTTCAGCGTTTCGGCGATCTTGTCAAAGGCGGTTTGAGAATCTTTATCATCTTCGACCGGCATTTTCCACGGCTCTGGCTCCGGGATGATCTCGTCAATGATGTCGAACTTCTTCAAGCTGTTGGCAGTGAGCTTTAGTCCTTCGGCGGCATCGGGCGCGCGACCAGCATCTTTCCAGAGGATAGCCGCGCAACCCTCGGGCGTTATCACCGAATAGACGGCATTCTCCATCATCAAGACTCGGTCACCGATCCCGATGGCGAGGGCGCCGCCGGATCCTCCTTCGCCAAGCACGACCACGACGACCGGGACCTTGAGCGCCGCCATTTCACGCAGGTTGAACGCTATCGCCTCGGCCTGTCCGCGTTCCTCTGCATCGATGCCGGGATAGGCGCCCGGCGTGTCGATTATCGTTACGATCGGGCGTCCGAATTTCTCTGCCATCTCCATCACCCGAAGGGCCTTGCGATAGCCCTCGGGCTTTGACATCGCGAAATTCCGGTGCCGCCGCTCGTTGATGTCGCGCCCTTTCTGCTGGCCGATGACGCAAACCTCGCGACCATCGAGCCGAGCAAAACCCGTTACCATCGCCGGATCGTCCGCATAACGACGGTCGCCGTGGACCTCGATAAAGTCGGTGAAGACCGTGCTGAACAGATCCATTGCATAAGGACGCTCGGGATGACGCGCCGTTTGGACACGCTCAAAAGCAGTTGTCATAAGGGGTTATTTTAACACTTTCAGTGCCATTTCACGCTGCAGCCGAACGACTCTATTTGATTGAGAATACTCGGCGAAAGCTGGATCCTAGTGGCCGGCGAATGGAGCTTTACATCGACGCCGTGATCTGCAAGGTCGAGATAGACGCCGCAGCGGCCCGGATTGTCCGTCAGTAGCACGAAAAGCCCTTCCATCGTGTCGCGTCGAGCAAGCTTTTCCGGGATGTTGATCGAGATCGAACTCGCGTTTGCCATCGCGGCTTCAGTTAGGGAAATAACGTCGGAGATAATGACCGTTACGTCCTGATTTTCGCTCGATTCGACCTTGCCCGAAATGACGACAACTTGATCGTCCTGAAGTAGTGCGCTGAATTTGGTGTATGACTCGGACCACGCGACGCATTTCGCATTTCCCGAACGGTCTTCGAGCCGCAGTGTGCAGAACCGCTTGCCGTTCTTGCTGTAACGAACCGCAGACGCCGTTACGACACCCGCAACGCGGATAAGATCGCGGGAATTTGCCTCCGCCGCCGCCGAGATCGGCGGAACGCCCGAAGCTTCCAATTCCAATGCGAACGCATCGATCGGATGGGCGTAAAGGTAGAAGCCGATCGCGGCTTTTTCATTCTTCGCCATTTCGTCAAGCGACCACGCAGGTGCATCCGGCAACGGAACTTCGACCGCCTCACTATCGTTCTGCGCTACCGCAAAAAGACCGTCCTGTCCGCGTTCACGATCCTCTGCGGCACGGGCTCCGGCCTGCATCGCCGGGCTGACGTGGGCGTTAAGCCTCGCACGCCATTTTGCGAGCGGTTCATCGTCAGCACGCAAGGTATCGAACGCACCCGCCGCGATCAGGCTCTCGATGCCGCGGCGATTCACAGAACCGGAGGGCAGTCGCGAGACGACATCGGAGAGAGAAGCGAACTTCCCGCCCGCCTCGCGTGCAGCAATGATCGCCGAAACGCTGTTCGTCCCCAAACCTTTGATCGCGCTCAAACCGAATCTCACCGCCGAATCCGACGGAGTGAATCCCAGCCCGCTCTCATTGATGTCCGGCGGCAGGAGTTCGAGTCCCATTTGCTTCAACTCGTTCGAATACTTAAAGACTTTTGCCGCGTCGTTGGCTTCGTGTGAAAGTACAGCGGCGTAAAAGTACGCGGGATGATGAGCTTTCAAATATGCCGTTCGGAAGGCGACAAGCGCATACGCGATACTGTGGCTGCGGTTGAAGCCGTAATTGGCGAACTTGGCCATCAGCTCAAAGATATCAGTCGCCAACCGCTTTTCGATCTTCCTTGCGACGGCCCCCGCAACGAACTTGTCGCGGTGTTTTGCCATCGCCTCGATCTTCTTCTTGCCCATCGCACGGCGCATCAGGTCGGCGTCGCCAAGGCTGTATCCAGCGAGTTTCTGTGCGATCTGCATGATCTGTTCCTGATAGACGAAGACGCCGAACGTCGGCTTTAAGAATTCCTCCATCTCGGGAACCAGATACTCGACTTCTTTGACGCCGCGGCGACAGTCAACAAAATCGTCGATCATTCCGCCGTCGAGCGGGCCGGGGCGGTATAGAGCGTTTAGTGCCGATAGATCTTCGAGGTCTTCGGGACGCATACGACGGCATATATCCTGCATTCCCGAAGATTCGAATTGGAATACAGCGTCCGTTCTGCCTTCGGCAAAAAGCCGCATCGTATCAGGATCGTTCGTCGGAATTGTTTTCCAGTCGATCGTCGTGCCGGTACGCTCCCTTAAGTCCTTTAGGCAGTCCTCGATAATAGTGAGCGTTGTAAGCCCCAGAAAATCCATCTTCAGCATCCCGACGCTTTCGAGATCGCTCATCGGATACTGACTCGTTAATTCATCCTTTGCAGAGATCGCGACCGGAACGAGTTCGTGCAGTGGTTTCGGACTGATGACGACGCCCGCAGCGTGTACGGATGTATGCCGCGAACAGCCTTCGACGCGTTTTGCAAGATCGAACAATCCGCGAACCCGAGCGTCTGATCCGATCATCTGCTTGAGTTCCGGCACCTCATCGACCGCCTGATCGAGACTGATATTTCGGCCACGGCGCGGCGGCGGCAGGAGTTTTGCGACGCGTTCGACCTCACCGACGGACATCCCAAGAACACGGCCTACGTCTTTGACCGCGGCCCGCGACGCCATCGTACCGAACGTTACGATCTGGCAAACAGAATCGCGTCCGTAAAGTCGCGTTACGTGATCGATGACCTCGCCGCGTCCGCGAATGCAAAAATCGATGTCGATATCTGGCATCGAAATTCGTTCGGGATTGAGAAAACGTTCAAAAAGGAGTTCGTGTTCGATCGGATCGACGTCCGTGATCCGCAAGCAATACGCGACGAGCGAACCCGCGGCCGAACCGCGCCCCGGCCCGACCGGAATATTCTGTTCGCGGGCATATCGAATAAAATCCCACACGATCAAAAAGTAGCCAGGGAAGCCCATACCTTTGATCGTGTCGATCTCACGCGTAAGTCGTGCTTCGTAAACGGCGAGATCGTACTTTAGGGCGTTCGCGTCGATAAGCGGCATCCAGTCACTCGCTTTGCGATCCTCAAAGCCTTCCCAAGCTATTTTTTCGAAATACGCGTACTCGTCGGTCGAACCAAATTCCGCAGGGATAGGAAACGACGGAAGTTGCCGTGCGTCATCGCCTTGCGGAATGACAAGCGTACACATTTCGGCGATCTTTACCGTGTTTTCGAGCGCTTCCGGAAATTCGTCGCCAAAAAGCTCCCACATCTCTGCTTTCGAACGCAAATACCTGATCGGCTCATCGGCAAGATCAACCGAAAGCGTGCGACCGTCCTCGATCGCAAGCAGTGCCTCGCGAGCCCGAGCGTCCTCGACCTCAAGGTAAAAGACATTATTCGTTGCGACAAGCGGCAAAGACGCCTGTTTTGCAAGGTCGGCTATCCTTTGGTTCAACTCCTTATCCGACCGGTCGAGAATCTCGAGGTAAAAATGATCGGGGCCGAAGATCTCGGCGAGTTTTGCCGCGTAATTCAGGGCTTTTTCCGAGGCTCCGGAGCGAAGATAATGGGCGATCGCACCGTTATCAGCGCCCGAAAGGCCGATCAGCCCGCCGGAGCGTTCAGCGAGGATATCAAGGTCGATGCGCGGACGGTGATGAAGCCCTTCTTTGAACGCCATCGAGGCAAGATAAGCGAGGTTCTTGTAACCTTCCAGATCCGCCGCAAGCAGCACGAGGTTATAAAACCCGCGTTCGCCGGCGCCGACCGTCGCAGTGCGGTCAAAACGGCTGCCGTTCGCAATGAACGCCTCATACCCGACGATCGGCGTTATATCATTCTCCGTCAGAGTATTGAAGAATGAGACGGCGCCGTACATATTCCCGAGGTCGGTTACGGCGCACGCCGACATCTCGAACTCCACCAGCCTTTTCGCAAGCGGCTTTAATTGGACTGTACTCTTCAAAAGACTATAATCTGTATGCAAATGCAGATGGACAAAGTCCTTCACGTCGGTTCCTGATGTGGTAGTTTTGGACGGCATCTATGAAAAAAGTTTATCTCGAAACCTATGGCTGTCAAATGAACGTATCCGATTCGGAGCGCGTCGCGACTGCGCTTGGCCGAGATGGCTTTGAAATGACGACAGATGCCGACAAGGCTGACGTCGTGCTGATAAATACCTGCTCTGTTCGCGAGAAAGCTGAGCAGAAGCTCTATTCGCAGGTCGGACGGATACGACATGCGGACCGGCCGAAACCGGTCGTCGGCGTCCTCGGATGCGTCGCCCAATTGGAAGGCGAAACGTTGCTGAAAAAGATCCCAGGAGTGGATTTTGTCATCGGCACACGCGCGATCGGCCGCGTTGCTGACATTCTGGGCCGAACAATTAACGGCGAAGACGGGATCGTTGATCTTGGCGAACGCAGTGACGACTACGACTGGACGGTTGCAGACACGCATCGGCACTCGCCATATGTGGCCTTCTTGCCGATCATTGAAGGATGCAATAAATTCTGCACTTACTGCATTGTGCCGTTCTCACGCGGACGCGAACGAAGTCTGCCTGCCGACGCGATCATTCGTCAGACTTTGGACCTAAAGAGCCGCGGCGTGAGGGAAGTTCACCTGATCGGCCAGAACGTCAATAGCTATCGACCGGAGACAGAGGACGGCCTCGATGGATTTGCAGGGAAGTCAGCCTTCTCCCGCCTTCTTCGGGCGGTTGCCGCGACCGGCATCGAGCGGATAAAGTTTACGACGTCATTTCCCCGTGATTTCCACGAAGACATTGTCGAAGCCATCGAAACTCACCCAAATTTATGTAATTGGGTGCATTTACCCGTCCAGTCCGGGAGCAACCGCGTCCTGAAGCTGATGAAGCGCGGACACACGATCGATCGATATCTAAAGCAAATCGACAGAATTCGCTCATCGAGCCGCGACATTGCGATCACAACGGACATAATTGTCGGTTTTCCGGGTGAAACTGAGGCGGATTTTAAGGATACCGTCGAACTCGTCAGATATTGCGGATTCGATAGCGCGTATATCTTCAAGTATTCGCCAAGGCCCGGAACGCCGGCCTTCGAGATGGAAGACTCTGTCTCCTTCGCCGAAAAGACGCTGCGTTTCCTCGAACTCGAAAACGAGCAAAAGGCTAGCCAACAGAAGCGTTTAGAGCGGTACAATGAGAAAGTCCTTGAAGTCTTGGCAGAAGGCGCGTCCGCCCGCACTGAGAATGGGATCACGGGACACTCAACTTGTCATAAGGTCGTAAACTTCGTTGGCGATAGGAGCGTACTAGGCTCTCTTGTCAACATTAAGATCACACAAGTTAAAGCAAATTCTATGTTCGGAGAAGCAATTTAACATGGAAGAAACAGCAAAATTGATCGAGGTCAAGATCGGAGCCCTGATAATGGACCCGAACACGAATACGCCCATCGTAGTGCTTAAGAGCCTCGATTCCGAGACGGTGCTGCCGATCTGGGTCGGCGCCTTCGAAGCCAACGCAATAGCCATCGAGATCGAGAAGATCGTGCCTCAGAGGCCGATGTCGCACGACCTGATGCGAAACCTCGTGATCGAGTGTGGACTTCACGCGACCGCAGTGGTCGTAACCGACCTTGCCGAGAATACTTTCTACGCGCGCATCGAATTTATTGATAAGAAAGGAGATAAAGTGCTTCTTGACGCTCGACCGTCCGATGCGATCGCGCTTGCGTTAAGGCTCGATTGTCCGATCTTCGTCGATCAAAAGGTGATCGATCTGTCCGCAGCGAGCGGAGTTGGCGGTGAGACGCCAGAAGGCGAGGTTCCGCCACCTGAAGACTGGCCGGAGTTGATCGGCTAGCTTCTTTCCCGATTTACAACATAATCCTTATTATCAGACGCAACGACTGTTTTGAGTCCTCCTTGCTTCTCGGGTACGGAGGCGCTCTCGACCTTCCCTACAACTAACCAAACGGACTTTTGCGGTTCGCATAGTCGTGAGATCGAGTATTGAGGATTGTAAATCTTTTGTAACGCGATTTGTTTCAGAGCTGTTTTCCTTTGACATTGGGCGTTTATTCCGATTATCATTTACGTTTTGTCAAAGGTCGGTTTAGTCGATCGATAATCCCAATAGGAGCTTTAATATTTTGAGCAACGGAAATTTCCTATTTACTTCGGAATCAGTAACCGAAGGCCACCCAGATAAGATCGCCGACAACATCTCGGACGCGATCCTAGACGCGATCCTCACGCAGGATCCGAACGGCCGCGTCGCATGCGAAACCTTGGTCACAACGGGCCTTGCAGTTGTTGCGGGCGAGATCACAACGACGGCGACGGTCAACTATAAGCAGATCATCCGCGAGACGATCGAAGAGATCGGATACCACAACGCTGCATTCGGCTATGACTCGAATACATGTTCGGTGATTGATGCGATAGGCACGCAATCGCCGGATATCGCACAAGGCGTGGACACGGGCGGCGCGGGCGATCAGGGCCTGATGTTCGGTTATGCGTGCAACGAGACGCCTGAACTGATGCCGATGCCGATCCAGATGGCTCACAACCTTACGCGAAAGCTGAGCGAGGTTCGCCGCGACGGCACGATTCCCTACTTGCGTCCGGATGGCAAATCGCAGGTCTCGATCGAATATCGTGACGGCAAACCCTTCCGCGTCGAAGCCGTTGTTATCTCAACGCAGACCGAAGATCTTCCGATCGAACAGATCCGAGCGGACATTCTTGATAAGGTCATCAAGCCGACCATTTCCGCTGACCTTCTTGACGAGAACACAAAGTATCACATCAACCCGACCGGCAAGTTCGTGATCGGCGGCCCGATGGGAGACGCCGGCGTAACCGGACGCAAGATCATCGTCGATACCTACGGCGGCTATGCCCCGCACGGCGGAGGCGCCTTCTCGGGCAAGGATCCAACGAAGGTTGACCGCTCGGCTGCCTATATGGCCCGCTACATTGCAAAGAACGTTGTAGCGTCCGGCCTTGCGGACAAGTGCACGGTTCAGCTTGCCTATGCTATCGGTGTTGCAGAACCGGTATCGGTCCTTGTTGATACGCACGGCACGGGAACTATCGATGATGACCGCATCGCGGACATCGTCAAGCAGAATTTCAGCCTCACGCCGAAAGGTATCATCGAGACGCTTGATTTGCGTCGCCCCATTTACAAGGCAACCGCTCGGTTTGGACATTTTGGCCGTGCGAACGACGAGTTCTCCTGGGAAAAGACCGACAAGGCCGAGGCTCTCCGCAATGCGGCAGAGACGGCGGTCGGCACGAACGGCTAGATTTCATTTTCATTCGCGCGAACCGCGGCCTAAAAGCCGCGGTTCGTTGCAATTGCACTAAATTTCTATGACAACACCAGTAACTTCATTGCAGTACGACATCAAGGACATTAACCTTGCTCCGCAGGGCAAGCAGCGTATCGAATGGGCGGATCGTGAAATGCCCGTTCTTCGCCTTATCCGTGAGCGTTTCGCGGCCGAGCGTCCTCTCGAAGGCGTTAAACTTGTAGCCTGTGCTCACATCACGACCGAAACGGCGAACTTAGCCCGTACACTCCAAGCAGGCGGCGCCGAGTCATTGCTCATCGCGTCGAATCCGCTCTCAACGCAGGATGACGTTGCGGCTTCGCTCGTTGCCGACTGGAACATTCCGGTGATGGCCATCAAGGGCGAATCGACCGACACATACGTCCGACACGTTAAGGCTGCGCTTGATACGAATCCGAACCTGATCATCGACGACGGCTCCGATGTCGTTGCGACAATGATCAAGGAACGTCCGGAACTTATTGCCAATCTCATCGGTACGACCGAAGAGACCACGACCGGGATCGTCCGCCTAAAGGCGATGGTCGCGGCCGGCGTGCTTAGCTTCCCTTCCATTGCAGTAAACGACGCGCAGACGAAGCACTTCTTCGATAACCGATATGGCACGGGCCAATCGACACTCGACGGCGTTATCCGTGCTACGAACATTCTGCTCGCGGGAAAGAACCTCGTTACGGTCGGTTACGGTTGGTGCGGCAAAGGCGTTGCGATGCGCGCACGCGGTATGGGAGCCAACGTCATTGTTTGCGAGATCGACCCTATCAAGGCGATCGAAGCGGTTATGGACGGCTTCCGCGTTCTTCCGATCAAGGAAGCCGCAAAACTTGGTGATTTTTTCGTTACCGTTACCGGTAACCGCCATGTTATCGACAAGGAGCATTTCGAAGTTATGAAGGACGGAGCGATCGTCTGCAACAGCGGACACTTCGACCTCGAACTCAATCTCGAAGCCTTGCGCGAAATGTCGCAGCCGGCTGTTACACGCCGTCCGTTCGTTGAAGAATATCGCTCAAAAGACGATAAGAAGAGCGTCATCGTCCTCGGCGAAGGCCGCCTGATCAACCTTGCCGCCGCAGAAGGCCACCCGGCATCCGTAATGGATATGTCGTTCGCTAACCAAGCGCTTTCGGCCGAATATCTTGTCAAGAATAAAGGTACGCTCGAAAAAGGCGTCCATGTTCTGCCGCCGGCGGTCGATCAGGAGATCGCTTCCCTAAAGCTTCGTGCGATCGGCGTCTCGATCGACGAACTTACGCCCGAAATGCTCGAGTATATGTCGAGTTGGGAAACAGGAACCTAAAAGATCATACTCGATCTGAAGTTGGTCTTATTTCCGATCCGGCTGATGACCTCAGCCGGATCATTTTTTTTACGTTCGTATTCGGGAAATGAGATAGATACCAAGCGTAGCAAACCCCAAGACGGGAGCCCACACTGCCACGAACGGCGGAAGGCTGCCCGAAGTGCCGTATTGCTCGAACACATTCGTCAGGCCGATGAACAACAGCCAAAGTCCGACCGCTATACTGAGTGATGAGACCATCGGGGACCGTCTTAGCGAGATACCCCACGGTACAGAAAAAAGCATGACTATGAACGGGACAAAGAGCGACGCAAAACGCTTCTGAACGCCAACCGAATAAGCATAATGCTCCGACTCCGCGCTCGCCGCCTTTGCTGACTCTTCAAGTTCGATCACCGACAGATGATTCGGTTTGCCGCCGACATTCCGGAACGGATCGAAATTCGTCGAAAGTTCGACTTCCCTTTGCGGATTCTCTGTCAACCCGTCGTCGCCCCGCGAAACGGCCACGACGCCCTCCAGCCGTACCTTTGATCCGTGAAAACTCCCGGTTCGCGCACGGTACACAGTTTGCAAATTTGCCTTATCGCCCGAAAATTCAAGGACGATAACGTCGCTGACCGCCGAATCGGAGTCAACTTCGTTTGCCGCTTTGCCCTTGTCGTTATCAGACGCTGCGTAATCAAAAGCCTGCCCGCTCTGACGATCCTTATCAACCGAAGAGCCCTCAGCTCCCAACGGCATCACAAGCCCACTTCGCCTTTCGTTATCAGACGCTGAAGCGTCTCTTTCGGGGGGCCCGAGGACATAGGAGAAGATATACTTCCCTTCCGTCGTCCAAAGGCGCTTTGGCTGTACCAGTTTGCCGCCGCTTCGAAGCTCGGACCGAACATTATCTTGGATCTGATTCGCCCTTGGGGCGAGGGTCTCCTGCACAGCAAAATCCGCCACGCCGAGCACCAGAGCGAGAGCCAAACACGGCAACAGCAGACGGAACATACTCTGCCCTGCTGCCGCCCACGTTACTAGTTCGTTGTTCCTAGATTTGATCGAATAAGCAGCCAGCACGGCGATCATGGCCGCCGAAGGAGCGATCTGCAAGTACGCGAACGGGATGAGGAACGTAAGGTATTTCGTGAGCAGCCATCCGCCGTTATCGACGGTTGACGCAAAACGCCACGTATCAAAGGCCGTGAAAATAAGGAAGACTATAAGCAAGAACGCCGTGGATAGTAAGAAATACCATACAACGCTTGCCGAGACGTCAAAATCCCGCAGACCGGACGTAACGTCAACGAGCCGATTTTTGAAAGACAATCCTCCGGAGCGACCCTTTATTTGCCGTACCCGCGAAGCGACGAAGGTCGATATCGATTCAGCGACACGAAACTTCGGACTGTATGCGAGCCAAAGCATCGCGGCGATGCTTCCAGCGAGCGGCAGCAGACTCGCGAACGCCACGGGAAGCGCACCGGCGCGCGCCAATTGTTCCCCCGAGAATGCGATCAGGTAATAGCCGATCAATGCGCCGAGGGCCAGCACAATGCCGAAACCGCGTCCTCCACGCCGAAACCGCAACACCATTATCGTTCCCAGCAAGCAGAAAATGAGCGGCGTCAGCGACATCACAAACCGTCTAAATAAGATGATCTGCGCTTCTGTCCGCGTCTTGCCCTCGGTTGTTGCGGCGACATCGGTCAAGTCACTCAATCCGAGCTCGTCCGGCAGTCGTACCGCATTGGTAAGGCGGTCAAGCAACTCTGCACGTTTCGTTTTCAGCGCGACACGAATATCTTTGATCCGCTCGAACGCATATTTTCCGCTGGCTTCCGCCTCGGGGATGGTGATGACCGCAGCATTCTCGAGCACGAGCTCCGTGGACTCGCCCGCGATCTCGATCCTGCCGATATCGGACGTTATCAACCTATATACGCCGTTCGCCGGATCCTTCTGGGAAATAAAAACGCTTTTGAGGTAGCCGCTTTGAGGGTCGGTATCGCGCGCAAGGATCGTAAAGCCTTCGATCTCCGAATAAAAGACGCCCGGTTCGATCGGCGATTCGAATTTCGAGATCGCAGACCGCATCGCGACCTCACGCACAAGCGCCGCTGCGAACGGCACTCCCTTAATATTCACAAAAAGAGCGAATAGCGACAGCGCGACCCCGAGCACGGCGATAGGCACGGCAATTTGGATATTCCCTACGCCGGCAGCGCGAATGGCAGTCAACTCGCTGTCGCCCTGCATTTTCGAGAGGCCGATGATCGTTCCTACCAAGACCGCCATCGGGCAAGTGAACGCAATGACGTTCGGGATCAGCCCGATCATCAGTTGCCAAATAAGCCCGCTCGGGATATTTACATTGAAGAAAAGCTCGGAATATCGGCTGGCCTGCTGCAGAAAGAGAATAACTGTCAATAGAACCCACGAAAATAGAAAATACGGCACGACCGCACCCAATAAATACCGTGAGATGAGCCAGCTTACCCTTTTCATAAAGACGGCCGAAGGTTTAGGGCCTGTTTTGGATTCCTGCCCGCAGCGCACGATCGACCCTTTCGTATCCCGATGCACGCGCGATCATTCGCTTTAGGATCACCGATAATTTGTTGAGTGAATCTTCTCGCATCGACTCTGAAGCGAAGTCCTTCGGGGACAGCCTTCGAGTGCGCAAAATAATGTTCCGGTCGGCGGCCGAAAGCGTCTCGCCGCCCGAACTCTTCCTGCATCTCGCACAAATAAGCTGAAATTCTGCTCCAACCTGCGCATCCGATTCGTCTCCAAGCTGAAGTCTGCAGATCGAGCAGGTCTCCCAACTAGGAAAGAATCCGCCGAGGCGAAGCAGCCACGCTTCAAAATAGAGCGAAACTGCGCCGATCGATCCCGGATGTTCTCGCACCGCTGACAAAGACGCACTCACCATTCGGTACATTGCCGGATCCGGGTCTTCCGCAGGTACGCAAGAGAGCAGTATGTCGATCAGATACGAAAATTCCGTCAACAGTTCCGGAGAACTAACGAGAGCGAATGCCGATTCGATGACCTCGGTCTTGTCAAGATCGACAAGTTCCTGTGTTTCTTTTTGAAAATATGCCGCATTTACGCGAGAAAGCGGTTCGAGGCCGCTGCCAAACTTACTTTTAAGGCGTTTTGCTCCCTTTGCGACAGCCCTGACAATGCCGTGATCCGCGGTCAAGAGAACCGCGATCTTGTCTGCGTCAGCCAGATCGTAGCTTCGCAGGACGATGCATTCTGTCTCAACCACGGCCATATTTTATTAAAGTATTACTTTAATTTGGAGGTATAAAGTAAAGTATCCAGGCAAGTACCAAGCTTATGACCATAAACTGGAGAAATGTCTTTCCCGCGTACCACACACGCTGCTTTGTGGTGCCGGTCGTGAACACTCCGAACGCAGCGGACACAAAGAAGGCGAAAAGGACCAAATAAATGAAATGGATCATGCCTTTCTCCTAAGTTTGATGTCAACACAGTCAATTACTGCCAAGTAGTTCAAAAGGCCTGCAAGTTCGAGAAATCGACCGCCGTATTCAAAAGTCGCAAGGGCAGCGATGTGCTTGTCCGGTTGCGCGGCGATAAAGTAGCTAACGAAACCGCCGAGGCCGTTGCCCATTCTCGATACGAAATTCAGCAAGTATAGCAATTGCCCGTCCTGATAGCTGAATCCGGGATAGTATGAGCCGCCGTTGATGATCGCAAGAACAAAAAGGCACCAGACGACAACGCCGATAACCACGGCACGGACGACTTTTCCCTGCAAAAAATAGCCGGCTCCCGGAACGAACCAAGCAGCAATGATCAAAAGTATCGGTTTATCCATTTACAAATTAGACCTAACGAGTCGCCGAGGATGCTCTCGCACTTTGTGTTTCGCGGCAGCGATCCGCAAACCAGTGAAATATTGCCGCAGAAACGTCGTCCGTCTTCCAGCTAAGCTCCGGATGCCATTGTACGCCCAAGATATTCCTCTCAGGCCGCGTGTCTTCGACGCACTCGACGATCCCATCCGGCGCCCAAGCAGTCGCTTTCAAATTCGCGCCGATATTTCGAAGCGCCTGATGATGATGCGAATTCACGCGACACATCGACGTTTTTTCCGGAAGGAATCCCGAAAGCAGCCCTTTTTCAACGCTTATTGAGTGCGAATTTCGATCTCGCGGAATTCCCTGTTCGTGCTTGATCGGTTCTTTAACCTCTGAACCGATATCTTGGATCAGGCTGCCGCCGCGGTGCACATTCAATGCCTGCATACCAAAGCAAATGGCGAGAATCGGCAGATTCCGCGTCTCTGCAATATCAAGCACGAGGCGATCAACCGCATCCTTCTCGGGAACCACTCGACCAAGCTTTGGATGCGGAGCTTCGCCAAAAAGGTTCGGATCGACATCGGAATCGCTGCCTGGAAGCAAAATTCCGTCAAGCTCTTCAGCGATCGAAGAAATGTAATCCTCATTTGGTATCAAGGCGATATGGACCGGCGTGCACCCCATTGCCTCGACGGCTTCGCTGTAATCCCGCCCGAGGTAAAACCTATCGGTTTCCAACTCCAAACGCATTGTGATCCCGACTCGCGGCCTGACCGTCATAAACTTTTATGTTCGGCTAAAGTGCCATTTTAGTCAATTTGAGGATTTGTAATTAAACCCGTATCATTTTTCATATGCAGAGCGATATTATGCGGATCCGTTCGACGACCGTCTTGCTTGTCCGAAAGGACGGCGAGGTTGCGATGGCCGCGGACGGCCAAGTTACTTTGGGCGAAACGATCATCAAGAGTTCGGCGAAGAAGGTGCGTCGTTTGAGCAACGGAGCCGTCATAGCGGGATTTGCAGGTTCGACTGCAGACGCTTTTGCACTCTTGACCCGATTCGAATCTAAGCTCGACGAATACCAAGGCCGTCTTGAGCGTGCCGCGATCGAACTTAGTAAAGACTGGCGTACGGACAAATATCTTCGCAATCTCGAAGCCTTGCTGATCGTTGCTGATAAGACGGACGCATTCTTGATATCCGGCAAAGGTGATGTCATTTCCTCCGACGACGGACTGCTTTCGGTCGGTTCTGGAAGTATGTACGCCTTGGCCGCAGCGAGGGCATTGCTAAAGCACACCTCGCTTTCCGCAAGCGAGATCGCGAAAGAATCTCTTAGGATCGCGGGCGAGATCTGCATATATACCAACAACGAGGTCTCTCTGGAAGTATTGTAATGGCTATTTTTTTAGGCGGCGAAATTACAGCCGCCGCACCAAAACTTGACGCATTGACCCCGCGCGAGATCGTCGCCGAACTCGATCGATACGTCGTCGGTCAATCGGCCGCAAAACGTGCCGTTGCGGTCGCTCTTCGGAACAGAATTCGACGGCAAAAGCTTGCACCCGAGATCGCCGAGGATGTGCTCCCAAAAAATATAATGATGATCGGGCCGACCGGCGTCGGGAAGACCGAGATCGCGCGTCGGCTTGCTCGCCTTGCGAACTCACCGTTCATCAAGATCGAGGCATCGAAATTCACCGAGGTCGGCTACATGGGTCGCGATGTAGAGAGTATGGTGCGTGAGCTTGTCGAAGTCGGCGTCGATATGGCGCGGCAGGCTACTTTCGAAGAAATGAAGCCTAGAGCTGAGGCTAATGTCGAGGAGAAACTGCTCGATATTCTTTTCCCCGTTCCGAGTTATTCGTCCGACAACGACGGTTCGGAATCGGCGGAAACCTCATCGCAGAACACGCGTGAAAAGCTTCGCGTCCAACTTCGCAACGGCTCGCTGGACGGCCGTGCGATCGAGATCAGCACACAGGATCGCTCCAATGCCACCATTGATTTTATCGGCGGGCAGGGTATGGAGGAGATGGGCGTGAATTTGCGCGATATGTTCGGGAATATGTTCCCGAACAAGACCGTCGATAGGCGTACGACGGTTGCCGAAGCCCGTGAATTTCTACTTCGCGATGAACTCGAGTCCTTAACGGATATGGAGTCTGTCAGTCGTTCGGGCATCAAGAAGACCGAGCAAAGCGGAATAATCTTTCTCGACGAGATCGACAAGATCGCTGGCCGCGAATCCGGCAATAATCCCTCTGTTTCCCGCGAAGGCGTACAGCGTGACCTTCTTCCGATCGTCGAGGGCACGAACGTCAACACCAAATACGGGATGGTCAGCACGGACCATATTCTCTTCATTGCTGCCGGTGCGTTCCACGTCGCAAAGCCGGCGGATATGATCCCGGAACTTCAGGGACGTTTTCCGATCCGCGTCGAACTCGAACCCCTTACGATCGACGATCTTAAGCGAATCTTGACCCAACCGAAGAATTCGCTGCTAAAGCAATATCAGGCCCTGCTCGATACCGAAGGCATTGAGTTGGAGTTTACGGCCGACGCGATCGACAAGATCGCCGAAATGACCGAGGAACTAAATCGCTCTACCGAGAATATTGGAGCTCGCCGACTGCACACGCTTGTTGAGAAGCTACTTGAGGAGATAAGTTTCGAAGGCGGCGAGCTTAAAGAAAAGCATCAGCGTATCGACGCGGCTTATGTATCCGACAAGCTTGGCGATCTCATAAAAGATCAGGACCTTAGACAATATGTTCTCTAGGCGAACGCGCTCATTTATCGGCATTCTTTGTCTGCTTGCCGCCGCAGTCTCTGTCGGCTGCGGTAAACGCGGTCTTCCACGTCCGCCAAAAGAAAAGGTCAGTCAAAGAGCCGAGGTCTCGGGCTATCAGCGTGGAAACACGGTAAAGATTTCATGGAAAATGCCCGCTCGAAACGCGGGCAAAGGAAGCGTTCTAAATATTGACCGCATTGATATTTACCGGCTCGCAGAACCGATAGCTTCGCCCCGTTCCCTTACCGTTGAGGACTTTTCGTCACGATCGAATATTATAAAGACCCTGAAGATCCTTGATGACGACTTTGGCGGCAAGGTCTTGTCATACACGGACGAACTGCAATTCGCAGCCCAGCCTGTAAGGCTCATTTATGCTCTCAGATTTGCTAACGCTTCGGGACAAAAGGCTGCCTTCTCGAACTTTCTTTTGATCGAGCCGGCAGGACGCGTTGCGTCGAATCCGTCCGATTTGAAGTCTCAGCTTTCGCAGGATGCGGTAAAGCTCACATGGACGCCTCCCGCTGCGAACATTGACGGCACGACCCCTGCGAGTTTGCTTGGCTACAATGTCTATCGCTCGTCGAGCGAAAAACAGCCAGCAAGGCTCTTGAATAAGACGCCGATCACCGGCGCCGAATTTCGCGACGAGTTCTTTGAATTCGGAAAGCAGTATTTCTATTTCGTGCGTTCTGTTTCTCTAGGCACCGGCTCGGAACCAGTTGAGAGCATTGAGAGCAATATCCTTGAGATCAAGCCGATCGATACCTTCGCTCCGTCTGCTCCAACGGCGATCACGCTGGCGGTTGGCCAGAACCTGATCTCGATCTTCTTTGCCACAAACCCCGAGAAGGACATTAAGGGCTATACCATATATCGGTCGATAGACAAGGACTTAGATCTCTCAAGATGGCAAGTCTTGACCCCGGAACTTCTTGACCGAAACTCTTTTCAGGACAAGACCGTCGAAGGCGGCAAGCAGTATTTTTACTACATCACAGCGACCGATACGGCAGGAAACGTGAGTTTGCCGTCCGTGATCGTTTCGGAGACCATGGCCGTCCGGTAAATAAGTATGAACGAGACGATCGGAGCAGATTTCCATCCATCAAAGATCGTGTGCGTCGGACGTAATTATGTCGCGCACGCAAAAGAACTCGGCAATGAAGTTCCAAAAGCTCCGCTTTTATTCCTAAAGGCTCCGTCGGCCTTTATCGCGAACGGCGAACCGATAATTATCCCGCAGCAATCCCGCCATGTTGAGCACGAAGCTGAACTCGGCATTGTTATTTCCGAACGCTGCAAGGATCTCGCTGAAAGTGACGATATAAAGCGATACATTAAAGGTTTTACTTGCGTTAATGACGTAACCGCCCGCGACGTTCAACGCAGCGACGTGCAGTTCACTCGCGGTAAATCGTTCGATACGTTCTGCCCCATAGGGCCGCATATCGTCGCCGACATGGAAGTCGATGACATCGCGGTCGTATGCCGCGTGAACGGCGAGGTCCGGCAATCCGGCCGCACGTCCCAAATGGTCTTCTCACCTGCATTTTTGATACGATATATATCAAGACAGATGACGCTTATGCCGGGCGACGTTATCGCAACAGGCACGCCGGCCGGGGTTTCGATGCTCGCGGCGGGCGATGTCTGCGAGGTCGAGATCGAAGGCATTGGAGTGCTTTCGAATCCGGTTTTTCCGGCAAAGGACTAAACATTTATGAAATTCTTTATTGATACTGCAAATTTAGATGAGATTCGCGAAGCGAACGAAATGGGTCTCGTCGATGGTGTTACGACAAATCCGAGCCTGATCTCAAAAGAAGGCAATGTTGATTTCAAGGAGCATATCGGACATATATGCGAGATCGTGAAAGGCGATGTTTCGGCTGAAGTTACCGCTCTGGATCTCGAAGGAATGCTGAAGGAAGGCCGCGAATACGCAAAGATCGCAGAGAATGTTGTGATCAAATGCCCGATGACCGTCGATGGAATGAAAGCGACTCGGAAGCTCACCGACGAGGGCATTTCCGTGAACGTTACGCTTTGCTTTTCGGCGACACAGGCGTTGATCGCGGCAAAGGCCGGAGCAAAATACATCTCGCCGTTCATTGGCCGGCTCGACGATATCAGCCACGACGGAATGGAGTTGATCCATCAGATCGTCCAGATCTACGATAACTATGGATATGCGACCGAAGTTCTCGCTGCCTCGATCCGCAGCCCGATGCATATAGTGAACTGCGCTCTTGCAGGCGCCGACGTGGCCACGATCCCGTTCAAGGTGATAACGCAGCTTATCAAGCACCCGCTTACAGACAACGGAATGGAAGCCTTTCTCGCAGATTGGAAGAAGAGCGGACGCTCTTAAGCAGTCTCCGCCGCTAAGGCTCTCAACTCGCTCTGCAGCGAAGCAGCTTCGACGCTGTGCTGCAGAGCGTATTTGTATTTATCGACGAAGTAGTCATCTCCGCCTTCCATCCTCACTAGCTCACCGACCTTTGCCTGTGCGGCGTCGATATCCGCTTCGGCGATCCCGTCCTTTTGGTCAAATAGCTCATCGATCTCAACGATCAGCCCCGAAAAGAGCCGCAGCCACGCAAAATCGTCATTCTCCAAAAGAATGTTGAGGAACTGTCCCGCCGTTTGCTGTCCGTGAATGCCCTCGTATAGTTCCCGCTCCAGATCCAGCATAGCTTTATGCAGCTTGAGAAGTAGGTCCCGGCACCGTTTAAGCCTGTCTTTCTTTTCCATTAAATTTATCTTAGCTGACTTGCATAACAATTCATATCGAGCTAACTTTATTTCATTAGCTGGCTAATCAAATATAGTTAGCAGGCTAATGTTATTTCGTTAGACTGCTAACTTGTTTTCATTAGCGTGCTCTGCACTTCCCGTTAGCCTGCTAAACGAAGGTTCAACAATGGCGTCAAGACCTGCAGAATTCGTATTCGAACAGACGATAAGCTTCGTACTTGCGAGGACTTCTACCGCCTTTCGGAACTCGCTTGAGAAGAGCATGGCCACGATCGGGCTACATGCCGGGCAGGCGTTCGTGCTCATCGAACTATGGAAGAAGAACGGCCTTCGACAGATCGACATCGCGTCTCAACTCAATCTCGCTGCGCCGACGGTCAGCAAAATGATCAAAGGCCTTATCGAGATCAATTTAGTTCGCGTCCAAAAGGTCGAAGAAGACGCTAGAAGTACGCGTGTTTTCGTTACCGACAAAGGGCTCGCGATCCGCGCGGAGGTTGAAACGCAGTGGCACGAGTTGGAAGAATATACTTTGGGTGACCTCAATGAGACGGAACGCCTGATCCTATTCGACCTTCTGAGCAAGCTGCGAAATACATACACCGGGCGCGACCCCGAAGAAGACGACTGATCCGCTTTCGACCGAAACCGGTGTTATAATTGATTAGATTTCCAGTATCAGGAGGCGAGACGAGAATATGAAGATCATCCTTGCAGCCGACGGCACCAAACACGGCGACGCGGCGGCCGAAGCCATTAAGAAGTTCGCTCTCTCGGGCACCGATTCCGTGCACATTGTCACGGTCGTCGATATGGCAGTTCCCCTTGGAATCGACGTTTACAGCGGATATCTGCCCGACACAACTGAGATCGAAAAAGCGGCCCGTGAACACGCCGAAAAGGTCATCTCCTCGACGATCGAGATGATAAAGGCAGAGTTCGCGAACGATCCTCCGGCCATTTCGAGCGATGTTTTATTCGGTTCGCCGGACAGCCGGATCGTCGAAACTGCGGAGGAACTAAATGCGGATCTTATCGTTCTCGGCTCGCACGGCTATAACCGCTGGGAGCGTCTGCTTCTCGGCTCTGTTTCGGATTCCGTCGTACATCACGCTCATTGTTCGGTTTTGATCGTTCGGGATGCAGAATAGGATCTTAAAGGTTCGCTCGCTTGCCTTCGACAAGAGCTTGCGCCGTGAATGGACCGCCGAAGTAATAGAACAGAATGTCTCCCGGATCGATCTCGTCGGAGTCTTCGAAAGCACCATCGAACACCGTGACCTAGGTCGGATCGAGGCAGGAACCGTATCATACGAATTCTACTGGCCGGATCGTTGGTACAACATCTTTCGATTCGAATATCCCGCAGGCAATCTAAGGAATTATTACTGCAATGTCGCGATGCCGCCCGTTATCTCGCCGACGACTCTCGAATACGTTGATCTGGATATCGATGTGTTGGTATGGCCGGATATGGAACCTATCGTGCTCGATCGAGACGAGTTCGAGGAAAATCGAGTCGCTCTTTCCTATCCGTGGGATATTATCAATAAAGCAGAAGATTCTTTAAAGGAGCTTCTTAACTCTGCAAGCGTAACCTCTCTATCTAAACTCACTTACAGTGCGGGTCGCACTCTTAGGGTGTAACTGCACACAACCACCGCCATTCCAGGTTGCAGCTGATATCGCTGCCCGGCGGGCAATTCAAAAGTTCCGATCTCAGCGGAATTTCGCCCCTCATTCAGGACCCAAAATGTTCCGTTTTCCTCCATTCCGATCACAAGATGCCGACGGCTGACCTCGACGTCGCCAGAGAGAGGAATATCTACCGGCTTCGATTTTGAACCACGGCCGATAACGATCTGACGCTGGTAGATCGGGATAACGTTCTGCCGCTGCCCGCCGCGCCAAACTTCCAGCTTATAGAGTTCTTTGGCTCTAGATGCGACGTGCGTCATCTCTTCCGCTTCAGGAACGTCGAGCGGGACTGCCTGAGCTATATCGCGTGCGGTTGTCGGACTTTTTAGCTGAGAGACCGTCGTCGGCGCCGTTGGGATCTTTGCAGGCGGCGGAACCGCTTGAGACGTCGGTATCGACAACTTCGCCCGTGCTTCGAGTTGTTCGATCCCCTTTGGCCTCGCGAGCACGCCGGTCTTATTCGACGTCGCGTCCTCCCAACTGTGCTCGACTCGGATCTCGCCTTTTTCGAGCGTCCCGTCGATACGGAATTCGATACCGAACGAACTGGTCTCAAGCTTCTTCTTGCCCGCGATCTCACGCGCTCGTTCTCCAAGAATATGATAAAGCCCCTTCTCGAGACCGCGCCGTTTTTCGCCCTGCCATTCTTTATCGTCGTCCGTGCTCAGAAAGACGGTGAACTCGCGCGGGATGATCACCGTTCCCTGCGGCAGCGGCACCATTTCTTCTTGGATAACAGCCTCGATCTTTTGAGCAATGGCAACGATGAACTGTTCGGCACGGTTGCGTGCCTTTAGCGTCGCGTCACGGGCGGCCTTTTCAAGCACGACCTCGACCGAATCCTCATCGATCCACCTTCGAACCTTTTCTAGAATATTGGAGCCCAATTTACCTAATTCTCCTGTACATCCACATACTTGCCATTCAGCCAGCCATGTGTGGAATTCGGCCCGCCGACACGTTCGCGGCCTTGCTCAACTATATCAACTTGGTACCAATTGTCTTGCGTTGCGACGATCCGCACGCGCGAATTTTTGGTCGCAAGCCCGACCGGATCATTGTCCGTATTTGGTGACGGACGAAGATAGACGTCCGTGTTCGCGACCGCGATCTTTGGCGAAATGCGATTCCGCACAGATTCGAGGATGCCGTTATTTCGAAAATACACCGCGGTGCCGTACAGCGCGCCGGTGAAGATCAACGCAAATACGAGAAAGATCGCAAGACGACGCAGAGGACCTTTCCACGTGCGTTTTTTGATCGGTATTGGAGCAGCGACCGCCGGCGTCGGCATGATACGGCCTGCGAGCGGTTCTCTCGCGGCCTCGTAAGCGGGATACTCGATGACAGCTTTTGACGGCGGAAAAGCCGCCGGCTGCGAAATATTCTCCCTAGCGGACGACTGTGTGTTCTCTTTCAGGACAGCTTCGAAGCTCGGTTGTTCAGGCACGAGTGGCGTGTAACCGCGTGAAACGTGCGGTTGCGGAAGATCCGCCGTCCGCTTGACTAGCGTTTCCGGATCCATATCGCCGACGATATTCAGGACCGGCCCAAGGTCGAACCAGAATTCCTCGACCGACTGCGGCCGTCGACTCGGGTCATCGGCGGTCGCTCTATTGAGCACCTCCAAAAGGCTGTCCGACCACTCCTCGTCATTCGCGGTAGAGGGAAGCCCTTCGATCGGCCCGCCCGTGTAGGGCCTTGGCGGTTCACGCGTAATTATCGTGTAAACGGTCTTTGCGAGCGAGTAAATGTCCGCGGCAGGCGTAAGCCTTTCAGCCGTGTCAGAAAAATACGCCGGACTGTGTTCGGGCGGAGCATAAATGTTCGTGCCGACGCGGGTTATAGGCGAATCTGCGGCGGAGAATCTCGCGACGCCAAAATCCGCGATCTTGAGCGTTACAAGGTCTTCTGTGAGCAGAAGATTTTGCGGCTTGATATCGCGATGAATGATGCCTCGCGAATGTGCGTGTGCAAGGCCCGCACACGCCTGCTCGATATATTTTAGTGCGGCGTCGATCCTCAGCGACCGGTGCCTGATCAGCGATTGAATATCGCCGCCAGCGAGATATTCGAGTACAAGATAGTGAAAGACGACGCCCGCAAGATCCCTTGCAGTTCCGTGTCCGAGGCGGCTGATTATGTTCGGGTGTCGAACTCGATCGAGAGCGACCGCTTCGTTCTGAAAATTCTCAACGAGCGTTCGTTCGAGGTCAATATCGACGTCTTCCTGCAGAAAGACATTAAGAGCCTTTACGACGACAGTGCTGTGCGGAGATTGCGGGGACGCAAGAGTGTCGCGAGCCACGAAGATCTCGGCGTAACTTCCCTGTCCGAGCCGCTTACTTACGTCGTATCGCCTATCAAGTCGGGAATTTGAAAGGGAAAGTTCTCTCATCTGAAGATACGCAACGAGGGTTTGAAAAGCGCTCCGCTTCTTCCTTAAACTCCAACATCGTTTACGATACCACAGATAGAATGTTCGCCTTTAATCAGAACGAAGACAAAAAACCGCCCGCAAGCCTTACTTTAAGCCGATGCGGCTCGTTTCAGGTGCGGGCGGTCAAGAAGTCAGACCTTTAGAGATCCCTTAGTTATTCGCCCGTCGGAACCCTGTTGTCTGCACATATTGGAAGAACGGAGTCGCCGGCGGCAAACGCGTCGGATCGAGGAACGTGCTGTCGAACACCCAGTTACGTCTCGGCGGGTCATAGACCATATCGCAGCACTTGAACGATCCGTTGTTATTTCGCGAGTTGAACAGGTTAATGAGCGAGCCTGAGTAGTTCAGGTTATCGCCTGTCCAATGTTCGAGGAAGCGTTTGAAGTTGTGTACGCCGCCGTTGAGACGCGGCGACATACCGCCCTGATTCGGGGTACCGTCAAGGCTCGCGATCGTATCGCCTGAAAGCATCGCGAAACGTATCGTCGTGTCGGAGGCGCAACGCGGGCCGCAAGACGAATCCGCGAGATCGTACGGGAAGGTGAAACTCTCGCCGTCGTTCCACGCGTTCGAAAGGATGGTAACCGCATCAGCGGCGACCGATGACGGAATATGCTGAGCAGTATCGAACGGCAGATACTGATAATACGGCGTGTTACCCAACGCTGGAACGGTAACCACACCTGTTGCATTGTAGTTGCCCCAAACATAGACGCCATTCTCAGAGGCTAGCGTGAATCCGCGAGTATTCGATGAACTCGACGAATCAAAGATGCCCGGCACCGTCGTGCCGTTGATAAGGCGAACTCCGCGCCGATAGTATTTGTGATCGTTTACCGAAGCGGCGTCCGCGTAGATCGTGTCATCGCGATACCGCGCGGCCTCATTGCCGTAGGAAGTATCAAGAATGCCGTTGCCGAACTGGCCGACGGGATCGACATCTTCGCCCTTCTGTAAAATGCCGTCGTTTCCGGGAGCGGCGCCATAGACGTCCTCCATATCGTATTTGCCGTTGAAATTTGCATCCCCGCGGCGGTCGGAAACATAGAGCACCCAGCCGTTCTCCTGCGGAACGTCAGCCGCCGTAAGCGAATGACCCATCAGGTTCGAGAACGGTGTGCCGGTCGGGAAACGACCGTCGAAATCCCCGCGCAGGAAGCGTCTTAGGTTCGCAACGTCGATATCGACCATACTCATTACGCCATTTCGCGCAACCTTCTTGTAATTGTCGTAATACGAGTCCGCGTAGTAGGTCTTGCTCTTTTGATCGTAATAGAGGCCTTCGCGTGCGTCGAACATCTCGATCGGGAACGGTACGATCGCTTTGTCCGTACCGTTGATGAGTTTCAACTGGCCGAAGTTCTCGTACGCACTCGAAATAGAACCGAGATTGCCTGCAGTACATCCTGCCGTGCAGCCCGCAAGGATCTTTGCGGCGTTTGCAGTCGTATAGCGAAGAACATAGTTCCAACCGCCTGAGCTGTCATAGCTAAGCACGTTCGGCGAATTGTTCGGGATCGCGTCTCCAGGGATCGCAAAACGCTGGAGTTTAACGACCGAGCGGCTGTCCGGATACATCGAAGGCGTCTGCGCGGACGTAGCCAAAATGTTGGCCGATGGCGAACCGACGCTTCCGTTGTTCACTTTCGTGCCGGTGTAGCCGCTTATGTTTATCGGCGATTGCTCGGTTACGCCAAGGCTTAGGAATTCGGTCGTTACGTCTCTCGTCATCAAAACGCCGGTCGAACTGTCGTATGCAACTGTCTCGACCTTTAGCCAAACCTGACGCGAGGTCGCATCGCCCGTAAAGAATCTTTCACCGTTGACGCGAGTTGTTTTGTAACCGTCGGTCATCGGGAAATTCGAATTCATATCGTAGCCTCGCGAACGCCTGTCGAGAACGGTGTCCGCCGTATTCGGGTCGGCACTGCCGTCCCAGTTCCCGTCAAGCCGAATACCGCACGGGCCGGTAACCGCGGAACCGCCGGCCAACGCGCATCCCGGGAGCTTTTCTTTTTTGTCCGAAAGGCTGATGCGAAGTCCGTTCTTATTTGAGTATCGTTCGCCTTTTGTGATGGCGTCGTCTTTTGTCGTATCCGTTACGGCCTCAACGGTTCCGGCGTTATTTACAAGGTCGCCTCCGGTCGTATCGGGCTTTTCCCTGCCGCGTTTGATCATCTCGATCAGGTCGGCGTCCGGCTTGACCTTTAGAGGCAGTCGCAGTTCGGCGACCCGTGCCTGAAGATTGCCATCGAATTTCGCGCTTTTCGTTGCCCACACCGAATTCTTCGAGCTAACGGGCATATCGGGGTTACCCGCAAAGACATTTGGCGAACCGCCATTTACGACGCTTCCTTCGCCAGGCAGGAGTTGCTGATTAACGCCTGAGGCGTTCTTGATATATGTTTTGTTGTTGCTGCTGTCGCCCGTATAACCGTTGCGCCATGTCTGCGTAACGATCTCCTTGTGAGCGGTTACGCGCGAATCGAAGTAAACGCCTTCGCTGCCGGGCGAGATGAAGAAGTTTCCGTTCGAGTGAACGCGTCCACCGAAACTGAACAGCGGCGGGCGGAAGAGTTCCAGGTCATCGTCGTAAAAGATACCGAACTGGAAGATCGGAATTCGGTTGTTGAGAATGCTTCTCGTCAACTGAACTTGAACGCCTTGGTTGTCGGTGGCCGTCGTTACAAGCTGCCAATTATCACGCAATGCGATCAGTCCGCTATACGGGCCGCCTGTAAGCACGACGTTCTCGCTGGTTGACGTCTGTTCGACATTTTGGTTGAAAGTGAAGCCGTTCAATCCAGGCGGCATCACATTCTCGATCTTTGTAAGATCCGCCGCGGTCGGGCTTAATTTTGCGCCGAAAAGCTTGTTGAAGTTTCGCGTCATCGACTCGAGGCTTCCCTGAGCCGCGTAGAATGTGCGCGCCTCGGCTGTCTCGTTACCGACTGCGGCAGCTTCAGCCGCCGTGCGGGTCATCGCCATTGCAGCGAACACGCTGACAAGGGCGAGTACAAAGAGGGCGATAACGATGGCCGAACCGCGTTCGCTTGCTCCGATCGTTACTGATACCTCTGAAGAATTCGTCGTCTTTTCTCTTCCACTTTCCATCGTTTTGTACCTACTTCAAATGCTAATTGGCTTCGTAGCCAAGGTTGCGTGTGCTAAAGGTCGCGGTTTGCGTCTCTTGAAACGGCTGGCCGTTCGTATTGTTCTCAACTGAGCGTACATCGACCGTGAGTCTGATCTGCCTGACCGCGGCGAGGTTCGTCGGAATGTCATCCGCCGTACCGGCAACACCGTCCGGTCCCGCGATCGGATTATTCGTCACCGAACCATCGTCCATAATGTATTCGATCTGGAAATTTTGAACTCCATAGATCAGCGGAGCATCGATCCAATTCGTCGGCAGTGCAGGGCCGACCGGCGGGACATTCGCATACTCGCGGCGCGTAAGCGTACCGTCGGGCGTGACGAAATATGTGACCATTCTCACTTTTTGGATGCTTGCGGGAACCGTGATCATTCTAAGGGTTCCGCCCGGACCTGCTAAATTTATACCGAGAACATCACCGTTCGAAAATTCGATCTTATTCGCACCGCTTTTCGCCGTTACAAGGCCAAGCGTCGAACCCGAACTTCCGGTAACGAGGTAAAGATCGTTGACGTCGCACAGCGAATTGCTTCCGGAGAGCGGCACGATCTCATCGATCGTTCCGCCGGATTTCGTCGTCGCGGCATTGACCTTAAGAGGCTGCGAAACACCACCTACGAGGTTGAAGTTCGAATCTTTGAAAAGGAACGTTACCTGATCCGTTCTGACGTTCGCCGTCTGGTTATAGGTATTCAGCGTTCTGTTGTCTCCGGCTATGATCGGAGCAACGGTGTCGCGTGTCGTATCTGGATCGTTCGGGATACCGAGAAGCGTGCCGATACGATTGTCCGTCAGGATCACGGTGTTCTTGAGCGGATATCCGAAACCTGCGTTATACGCGTCTCGGCCGACCAAATTCAACGCGATGCGTACATTTTTATTCAATCCCGTCTTTTCGCTAACGACCGAGCGCGTTGCTTTTGCAACGGACATAACGCCGAAAATACTGCCGGTCACGATCGTGAACAGAGTGATCGAGATCAGAAGTTCTACGAGCGAAAAGCCCTTTTCATTCTGCGGCTTACTTACTGCTGACATCATAAAAGCTATACTCCTGCGTCGGTTGCGATCGCGTAATCCGTCAAGACGGTCTGCAAAGTTTCCGTTCGTGGAACCGCACCTACGAAATATCGGACATCGACACGTATGTTGCGGAACCGAACCGGATTTCCGCCCGGCGTCGGGCAGTTGTAGGACGGTGCGTCCGGATCGCACTCATCGACGATCGTGATCTGTCGCTGGACATTCGGAAGGGTTGGTCCGTCATCGTCGGCCGTGCCAATTATCTCGTCAGGACCGGCACCTTCGTGCACATCCTGAAAACCAGCCACGAACACGCCATGAGCAACGCCGCCCGAGTCAACGTTCGAGCCGATATTCCCGACCGCTTGCCAGCCGAGACGGTCAGGGTCGGTCTCCTTGACCGACATTATCGACTCCATCGTCGATGCGGCGATCTGCTTTGAGACCATCTGCTGCTCTTGCGATCGCGCCTGAAGAACGGCACCGCCCATTCCTGACATAAGAGCAAGGATCCCGACCATCAAAATGACGATCGCGATCATTACGTCGATATACGAAAATCCGGATTCGTTTGTGGTTTTCATATGCTTTAACCTATTGTGTGCTGGCAACGAAAGTCGTGCCGTTGTATTTCCAATATCGAAGAGCGCCGCTTCCGCCAAAAAGCGTGATAGCGCGGATCTCGCCCTTGCTGCGCGAAACGCTGCTCGCGGGAGCGGTCGGCGGCCAGATGTAGATCGTTGCGCTAACCGGATTTCCGGCCGTGTCAACGACCGTTCCCTGACTTTCGAACCTCGCGACCCAAATGGAGTGTCCTGAGACGGTCGTACTTCCCTCCTGATGGCCGACGCTATCTGTGGTAAACGAAATATTCCCGTAGTTCGGCGGATTCGGCGCCGTTACTCCCGCGGGCGGAGTATCAACGCGAATATCCTGAACATTGTCGAGTGGAATTCGTTTAATAAGCGTGTCAGGGTTTGCGTTGTTCTCGTCGATCTGGAGCAGGGCGTTATCTGTCAGATCGATCTCGACCCGCATCGTACGTCGGCGCGTCATCGCAAGCTGCGAAGTTTCGCGCAGGACGTCGATGATACGAAGAGCTTGGTCGTCCGACCGATAGACTTTGCGGTAGCTAACGATGTACGGAATAGAGATCGCACAAACGATCGCCAGCACCGATAACGTTACAAAAAGCTCCGTTATCGAGAATCCGAGTTCGCCCGAGCGTCCGCCAGACCTTATTTGCTTGCGGCAATTCATATTGTTTACAGAGTGTGTTTTCGTCGGGTACAACTCCCGTAGGCTCCGACGAATACGTCGGAGACGAAACAGGGAGCACTATCAAGAAGAAATGTGGAAGGCCGGTAACATTCCAAAAATATTTTGCCATAGTTCAACATGTTTTTACAATAGGTTTTCGGATTTTTCTTAATTTCGCGAAATTCGCTACTATTGATTCCACTCGTATCTGATGTCATGACAGAAGATAGCCCACAAAATACACATCCGAGGTCCATCGATTCCCTTCTTCGCGGCGTTTTGGGGAAACTCGGCGATATGTTCGATGGATTTACCGGAAGACAGCGAAAACCTGCGAGCAACCTATCAACGAGCGAGGTCATTGAGCGTATCAAGAAGATTCTTGATTCCGAGGCCCGAGAGGTGCGCGGCAAGGGCAAGGTTGTGCCGCACTCGATCGTCTTGAAAATGCAATGGGATAAATTCGCGACCGACGATAGCGACACGATAGGCGCTCTCGAAAGCGAACTTCTCATCGCGGCGATCGACCACATAAACGACCGCAGGTACTACACGAACGCGCCGATGACGATAGAAGTAAAGCCGGATTTCTTCACGGAAGGCATTAGATTTATCGCCTCGTTCGACCCGACCTCTGATCGAGAAGAAGATGAGCGGGAAGTCCATTTGTCGATGCCGGCGTTAGACGCGGCCGCTAAAGGCGAAGCGACGGACGATACTATCGAAGATACGGGAATGGTCGTCGAGGCCGAACCGGAGCGTGTGTATATTTGCTCTGCCATATTTGGTCTTCGCGGAGTCGAACATAAGATAAAATTCAGGATTCCGGCACCAGGCAGAATAAGCATCGGGCGTACGGCCGAGAGTATGCTCTCCATCGACGACGTGAGTATTTCGAAGCATCATGCAACTCTCGCAATTTCTGCGAACGGCGAAATGGCGGTTGCCGATACGGGATCGACAAATGGAACCAAAGTCAACGGCGAGAAGATCGCATACGGCGAGGCAGTTGCGATCGCCGAGAGCGGGCTAGTAACCTTCGGCACCGTCGAGGTAAAGTTTTCTCTCGAACCTGAGGTTCGCGAACCGATCCCTGCGGAGCCGAAAGATGACGATGCGGACAAGGAGCAAGTTGAAGAATGAACGCCATTTCGCTTCTTCTTATTGACTGGAAATTCCTGCGGCCGGAATATATCTTCGGCGGCCAGGTGCTCGAGCGCACGCCCGCCGGCATTACGATCCTGTATCTCTTCGGCCTGCTGCTTCTGTTGATCTTCATCGGCGTCTTTTTCTTTGAAACTATTCGCCGTCCGCGGCTCACTGCCGAGAAGTCCGTGCCGCCTGCCGTGGCAAAGCGCCTCACGGTCAACATCGCGAATCGCAGCATTTTCGTCTGGCAGATATTCTTCGTGATCGCAGCATTCTCGGTCTTTGGGTTTCACGTGTATTGGACGAAATTCGCGGACGAGGAGAACGATCAGTTCCAGGCTCTTGCCTACAAAGATCTGCGGCGGCGTAGAACGAGTGCCGCCGACCTCCGCGGTTGGATACTCGACCGCACGGGTAAACTGGATGCGTCACTCGCTTACTACAAACTTTCGCAGGACGGCAACCTCGATCGGGCGTATCCGCTCGATCGCGAGATGGCACATCTCTTCGGAACCGAACGCGGAACGCCCGGCCTCGAACGCTCGCTGTTTTCGAAAGCGTCCGGGCCTGCACCGGAAGCGTGGGATATTCTCTTCAAGTATCGCGAACCGGAACCGGTGAACAAGGATGTTCGACTTACGATCGACCGGCAGTTGCAGCAGTTCATTGCGAAGCAGCTTGAAGGAAAAAAAGGCGCGATCGTCGTTATGAATCCGCAGACAGGCGACGTGCTTGCGATGTATTCAAATCCGTCCTACAGCCTCGACGACGTGCGAACTCTCGACGGATACTTGCGGCTTGAATCCGACAAGGCGAACCAACCACTTTTAAGTCGCGCTACTCGCCAATTCTATCCGCCGGGTTCGACCTTCAAGACGCTGACAATGGTATCGGCATTTCGAGCCGGAAAGCAGGACGCTCTTTTCGCCGATCTGCCCTCGACCGCCGTCCCTCCGTGTTATACGCCGTTCAAAGGCTCGCGCCCGATCTGCGACGCCGGCGGAAGCTGCGAGATCTGCAGTACGGACGTGCCGCTGCGCGAAGCCTTCAAGGTCTCGAGCAATCAATATTTTGCACAGCTTGCGAACTATCTTGGCCGCGAGCGAATGGCCGAAACTGCTCGTCAGTTCGGTATAGCGACCGTCGATGAGCCAAAGGATGCCCTCGTTCAGGGATTCTTCCCACAGGTCTGGAACACAAGCTCCGAACGCATCGCGAACTCTCTTAGCCCGCGGCAATCGACAATGGTCGTCGGCAAAACCCTGACGCTTTACGATTTCGGGTTGGAAGGTATGGGACAAGGTCTCGCGTCGCAGATGACGCCGTTCCAAATGGCCTTGATCGCAGCTGGTGCGGGCAATCTGAAAGGCCAGGTTATTAAACCGAAGATCGAAGCCGATCTCCCGCCGCAAGCGTTTTCTCAGATACTCTCGCCGCAGCAAGCCGCAATGGTCCGCGAAATTATGTCCACGGTTACGGAAGAACCCGGCGGAACGGGCGGCAGAGTCCGGGCGATCCTTGCCGGAACCGGAATTGCGGCCGGCGGCAAGACAGGAACTGCCGAACAGGACGATGTGCCTGTCTATGACGAGAATGGACGGCGAAAGTTCACGATCGTAAAAAGGACGGGAAAGAACGGCGAGGTGATCGAAGAAAAGAAATACATCACGCGCGATCGAACCGACGGCTGGTTCATCAGTATCGCTCCATTGGAGAACCCGCAGGTCGCGATCGCTGTCCTTGTTGAGGATATAGGGAGTCGTTTCGGCGGCGGAACAGCGGCGCCGATCGCCGCGGACGTCATCCTAAAAGCCCGTGAACTTGGGCTTCTAGGAGATAAATATACCGTTAAACCAAAAGCGCCGAAGCCCAAAGCTAAGAAGCGTTAAGATATTGTGTCGAACCGAACTTTTACCCACGTCTGTGCCCTTTTGATCGTCGTCTTTATGACGGCCGTCGCTCATTATGCGATCGGCTATGCGGCGCTGATACGCGGTTACGAGACAAGTTCGCTCGTCGCATATCGAAACGTCGGCCTCATCCTAATACTCGCGCTTTTACCGATCGTCTTGCGCAAATTCCTTTCTTATCGCGGTTCCTGGATCCCATATACCGCGTGCGTTATTTTATTTTCTATCGGGCTGACGGTGCAGTACCGCCTATTTTCCGACCGCGAATACGTTGCGGATATCGACCCAGCAGTTCGCTCGAAGATCGAGAATTCCACAATGACGGATCGCGAAAGGTCGCGTGCCTTGCTCGATGCGAAATTCGCGGCCATCGCGAAAGAGCGATCGGCGAAGATACGCACTGCGCAGCTTCATTTCGTAACGGAAAATTACTCCGCCGAAAAGAAGCAGATCGTTGGACTGCCGCCGTCCGACCCGCATCCCGTAGATCTTTCGCAGGAAACTCCGCGCCCGGTGAAAGAGTCCGTCTCCGGCACGCTCTTTTCGTCGAACACGTGGATTCCTTTATTTGCGATCGTCGCGTTCGTCGGAGTGTTCTTTCTCGTTCGAAGAGACGACGTTCAGCGGTTATTGCAAGGCAACGGCGTCGTCATCGTGCTTCTTACGCTCGTGCCGCTCTTCTTTGCGGCGCTTACTTCGCAGGCAGGTAAATTCCTCGGAAATATGACGCCGTGGGAACCGGCAAAAGTTCCCTTTCTCATCGGATTTGCCGCGATCCTCGCCGTTCTTTATCGGGATCTTGCTCGAACTTATTGGGGCCTGCCGCGGGCCAAAGACGTTCTGCCGCTCGTGTTCATGGCTGTTGTTCCGTTCTTGCCTTTCTTTGTCCTGAAAGATTTCGGGCAAATGATGGTCTTCAGCGCCGTCTATGCGACGCTTTACCTCATCGCCGTACGTCGCTTTTCGCAACGTTTCGTTCTCGTAGGAACAGTGCTTCTCGCCGTGAGCATTCTGGTCGTCGGAGCTTTGCCGCCATCGACGCAGGAGAAGGTTCCGCTTCTTCCGACCGTCGCTAGTCCCGTGCGTACGATCCTTCCGCATCGGATCCAACAGCGATTTCATCTCTGGCTCGACGGATTCGATCCGCCCTCGCCTGATACCGATTGGTGGAAGGACGACTACGACCGTTACTACGCCGACCTCGTCAAGAACGATCCCAAACTGCCAGGAATGATCGAGGACGATCCGACGCTTCAACGTTCGATCAATACGGATGCGTGGTTCGATATGCTCGCGTTTCAACCCGCGCAGGCAACGTTCGGGATCGCATCGGGCGGCGTTACGGGACGCGGATTCGGGCTCGGGTATCCTGAGTTGATACCGGTCTCGGACTCCGATTACATTTACGCGGCGATCGGCGAAGAACTTGGACTTTCAGGGGGTTTGTTGGTAACCTTTGCACTAATTTTGTTCGTCACGGCGGGCGTCCAGATCGCGAGAGATTCGAGAGATATGTTCAGCAAACTTTGCTCGATCGGACTCGCAGCTTTTATCGGTTTCCAGGCTCTTGTAAATATCGGCGGCATCACTCGCGCATTACCGATGACAGGCATCACTCTCCCGTTCGTAAGCCACGGCGGATTCAGCCTCGTAACCAGCTTCGTAATGCTTGGGATGTTGATGGCATTTTCGCACCGCAACGCGATGGATCGGCTTCGCGATACGGTAAAAGCAGAACCTGCTGACGTGGACGAAGCCGCAGTCTAAATAAAAAATCTTCTTAACGATGACACAAGGATTTCACATAATGTCGGCGGCCGTAAGCGATCGTGGTCTTAGCGAAAAGAGACCGCAGAACGAAGATTCGTATCTATCGAATCCAACCTGCGGGATCTTCGCGGTTGCTGACGGAGTCGGCGGCGCGCAAGCCGGCGAGGTTGCCTCTCAGATGGCTATGGAGATCCTAGGTGAGGCCTTCAATAACGCGCTGCCCGGCGCCGACGCTGAACACGTTATGGAGATCGCTCTCGGCCAGGCGAACGCCGCGATCTACCAAATGTCCACAGAGCTTTCGCAGCTCGCGCAGATGGCGACGACCGTCGTCGCTCTGCACCTTGACGGCAACATCGCAACCATCGGCCATGCCGGCGACTCTAGGCTGTACCGTCTCGACCGTGACGGGGCTCTCCATCGCGAGACTGAAGATCATTCTGTCGTCGCCGACGAGGTTCGAGCCGGCCGTATGACGGAAGAACAGGCGGAAAATCATCCGGCAAAGAATGTTATCAATCGAGCTCTTGGTGCCGAACCATCCGTCCAGCTCGATCTGAAGACGAAAATAGTTTCGCGCGACTGCACATACCTTCTTTGTTCTGACGGCGTCACGCGGCACATCCCGGACAAAGAACTCGCTCAGATACTGAGCGGCGATGACCCCGAAGCGATATGCCGGATCATCAAAGAAACGTGCTATCAACGCGGCGCCGAGGATAATTTGACCGCCGTCATCGTCAAGTACGATGTGCTCGAAACGCACGCTGTTCCGGCCTCGGAAGCAGTTTCCGACATCGAGGATCAGAGTGAATTCGACACGGTCGCCTCGGCACGCATTCCTTCGGAAGCGATCGGCAGCGAGATCTTCGAACTCGATACCGCCGACCTTTCGCTCGATGAGGTCGATTCCTCGACCGTTACAGCATCGCAACCACTTCCGTCCGACGCCGTCGTTCCGGAAGAGCCTGTGCGCCCGGAGCCTGAACCGCTTCCTTTGCCCGTTCACGCCGAAGCTCCATTGCCGATCCCGACTCCCGTGATCGCAGAAGAACCGAGCGTGCCGGAAACGGAAGATCGCCGAGCTGGTGATTTTAGTCGCGACTTTGTAACTGCGAGAGAGGCAGATCGCGACCGATTTGCACAAGAATTGGACGAATCACCGGTCGAGCGGTCGAGTGGTTCTCGCACACTTGTCGCGTCCTTCGGGGCTTTGATCCTTGGAGCGGCGATCGGCGTCGGCGTTTACCATTTTGCATTCGCTCCTCAGGTGAGTGAAGCGCCGCCTGTCGAAGATATCACCGAAATGCGTTCGGGGAATATCGCATTCACCGCATTCGAGGAGAATCGGCGAAATGTCGATAAAGACCCCGCTCTTTACATCCAGCGACAACCGCCGCCGCAGGACGCAGCCGACTATTTTCTCCTAGGCAGAGCCTATTTGCTCGTTGGCGATTTTCAAAAAGCGAAAGCGGCGTTTACAGAAGCGAAAAAGATGATCGAAACGAGTGAGGAATCGAACCTTGGAGTAATGAGGGATGACATCATTCTCGCGGAAGCCGTACTCGCCGACCCGGACGCTTCCGCGGCGTTCAAGCGTGAGATCGAAGCCGCGAGGGCAGTTAAGGCTACGGAACCGACTAACGCCGCTCGCTAATTCATCCGCTGCCTGACCGCCTCGTACAAAATGATCGCGCCGGAGACCGCGAGGTTCAGGCTCTCGACGCCCGACTGCATCGGTATCCTTATCTTAGCGTCGCAAGCCTCGACGACATCCGCCGGAAGGCCGTTCGCTTCGCCGCCAAGCACGATCACCACCGCCTTCCGAAGATCAGCTTCGAAATGATATTCGCCCGATTCGGCAACAGCAGCGAGCATACTCGCTCCGTTTTCTGCCGCAAGTTCCTGTAAACCCGTGATATCTACGCCCGCCATGATCGGCACCCGGAACGCCGCTCCCATCGATGCCCGCAAAGCTTTCGGTGCAAAGGGATCGGTCGAATTCGGCGACAAGACGACGCCCGAGACTCCCGCAGCCTCGGCCGTCCGCAGTAAAGCTCCAAGATTCGACGGGTCGCTTATCTCGAAACAATAGACCAGCAATGCAGGGTTTACGCTCGAAAGGAGTCGCTCGCGAAAGTCGTCGGCGGGCCGGTCTGCAACTAGGATAATGCCTTGAGGGTTCGTCGTGTCGGCGATCGAACGAAATGCGGCCTCCGAGCAAAGTGAGACGGGAACATTCCGATCCTCGACGAGCGCTAGTATCTCGGTTCCCTGCGTGTTCTCACTAAAATTTTCAGTAATGAAGCATTCTCCGATCGCGAGTTCTGACCTCAGTGCTTCACCCGCAAGCCGAAGTCCCTCAACAAAGACCATCGTGCGGTCACGACCGTCACGGACCTGTCTCGCGGCCTTCAGCCGCGCATTGTCTTTGCTTGAGATCACTTCGTCTTTCATTCGTATATTATATTTTTAGCAGGTTTGAATTGAACCGTAAAACCGCTAAACTTATCGCTATGCAGCCGGAGACCGGACATAAATCAAAACTCGAACTCCTCAAAGAACGCTCCGCCCTTGCCGAAGAAGGCGGAGGCGTCGAACGTCTTGAAAAACAACGTAAGACCGGCAAAATGACCGCTCGCGAGCGGATCGACTTCTTCCTCGATGATGGAACATTCGAGGAATTCGACAAGTTCGTTGTCCATCGCTCGCACGATTTCGGTCTCGACAAACAAAAGTATCTAGGCGACGGCGTTGTTACCGGGCACGGCCTTGTTGACGGCCGGGAAGTTTTTGTCTTCGCACAGGATTGTACCGTATTTGGCGGTTCACTGTCGGAAACTCACGCGCAAAAGATCTGCAAAGTGATGGATCTTGCGATGAAGGTCGGCGCTCCCGTCATTGGACTTAATGATTCCGGCGGAGCCCGCATTCAAGAGGGAGTCGTCAGCCTCGGCGGATACGCCGACATTTTCCTACGCAATACGCTTGCAAGCGGCGTTGTCCCGCAAATAAGCTGCATTCTCGGCCCGTGCGCCGGTGGCGCCGTCTATTCACCGGCGATCACGGACTTTAACGTGATGGTGAAAGACACGTCCTATATGTTCATCACCGGCCCGGACGTTATCAAAACCGTCACTCACGAAGATGTAACAAAGGACGAACTCGGCGGCGCAATGACGCACAATGCCAAGTCCGGCGTAGCGCATTTTGCCGCAGATTCCGATGAGCACGCCCTGCGTTTGACGCGGGAGCTGCTCTCGTTCCTTCCGTCCAACAATATGGACGATCCGCCGTACGCCGCCACAAACGACCCGAAAGATCGCGCCGACGAAGCTCTTAATTCCGTTGTCCCCGCCTCGGCCGCTCAGCCATACGATATTCGCGACATCGTGACCAACGTCGTCGATGACAACTATTTTTTTGAGGTGCAGGAGCATTTTGCTCAGAATATCGTGATCGGATTTGCACGCCTCGGCGGCCGGTCCGTCGGGATCGTTGCGAACCAACCCGCGTTCCTCGCAGGAGTTTTAGACATCGACGCGTCGGTAAAGGCCGCGAGATTCGTCCGCTTTTGCGACTGTTTCAACATTCCGCTGATCACTTTCGAAGACGTTCCCGGATTTCTGCCTGGCGTTAATCAAGAGCATTTCGGGATCATTCGGCACGGAGCAAAACTTCTTTTTGCTTATGCGGAAGCGACCGTTCCGAAGATCACGGTCATCACGCGAAAGGCTTACGGCGGAGCATATTGCGTTATGGCGTCCAAGCACATCCGTACTGACGTAAATTTTGCATATCCCACCGCCGAGATCGCCGTAATGGGAGCAGAAGGAGCGGTCGGCGTGCTCTTTAAGCGTGATATCGCGGAGAATGATGATGCGTATCGCAAGGCAAAGGTCTCAGAGTTCGAGGATAAATTCGCGAATCCGTATGTGGCCGCCGAACGCGGATTTATCGATGAGATCATCGAACCTAGAACGACGCGGCCAAAGCTGATCCGTGCTCTCGAACTTCTACGCAACAAACGCGACTCAAATCCGCCGAAGAAGCACGGCAACATTCCGCTGTAGTTGCTAAGTAACTATTTAATATGTGTTTACAGCCAATTATCGAGATTTCACATTAGCTACAAATTCCAAACCCAAATGCATTTGACTAGGCCGACAGTGGCAAAGACCGACCTCGATGCACTCGGCTTTAACCTGCGGTCAGTCCGGCAATTTCTCGGCCCCGAAATCGACGTTATGGCCGTGGTGAAGGCGAACGCCTATGGCCACGGCGCGGTCGAATGCTCAAGACGGCTCAAGGCCGAGCGAGTTAAGTTCCTCGCCGTCGCGATCCTCGAAGAAGCTCTTGAGCTGCGGCAAGGCGCGATCGAAGGCGAGATACTGATCCTCGGCGGCATCTGGCCGGAGCAGGCCGCGGCCGTCCTTGAAAATGACCTTACGCCTGTCATCTGCCGGATGGATTCCGCTGAGGCTCTCGATTCGCTCGCACGCGAGCATAGCCGCCGGCAAAAGATCCACATTAAGATCGACACAGGGATGGGGCGCATCGGCGTTCCGTTCTCGCAGGTCGGTGAGTTCGCACAAGCTATCGCCCAATTCAAAAATATCGAGGTCGAAGGGCTTATGACGCATTTTGCGTCGGCCGACGATCTGAGCCAGAGCGATTTCACTAATTTTCAGATCGACCGCTTTGGTTCGGCAGTTGAGACATTTGCGGACGTCGGCATTCGTCCCGCAATTCTGGACCTCGCAAACTCACCCGCGTCGGTCGCGTTTCCCAGATCGCGTTCGGGCCTCGTGCGTCTCGGCGGCATACTTTACGGACTCGGCGGCGACATTTTGCCCAATGTTCCGCTACCGGAATTGAAGCCGGTGCTGTCCGTCACGTCCGAAGTCGGATTCTTGAAAGAAGTGTCCGCTGGCGAATCGCTCGGTTATGGACGCACGTTCGCAGCTCAGCGGGATTCGATCATTGCGACCGTCCCGATCGGATACGCCGACGGCTATCCGCGCGTTCTCTCGAACAAGGGCGAGATGATCGTCCTCGGTAAAAAGGCGCCGGTCGTCGGCCGCGTTTCTATGGATTGGACGATCCTCGATGTAACTCATATCCAAACCGTCGAGGTCGGCACGAAGGTTACGGTCATCGGCCGCGACGGCGTTGAATGTATTTCGGCCGAAGACCTTGCCGCGGACGCCGATACGATCTCGTATGAGATCACCTGCGGATTCAGTCGGCGGGTGGCGCGCAGATTCGGCCAAGAGTAGGAGGCTCTCTCCGATGTTCAGCTTCGATCTCGATTGGAAGGTCTTTTTCTCGAAACTCTGGGATCGTATTCTCGAAACGGACATCTTTGACCGCTCGGCGCAAACGGCCTTCTTCTTTACGTTCGCTCTCTTTCCGCTTCTGTTCTTTATCGTAAGTTCGTTCGGCCTGATCATCGGCACGACCGAAGTCCTTCGTGAGGAATTATTCGGCTACCTGCACCGCCTTATGCCCACCGTGGTTTACACGCTAGTCTCGACCACGCTTCTTGAGATCGTCAAGAACAGTTCGAGCACGAAGGTGGTGCTTGGGCTCGCGGCCGCACTTTGGGCTGCATCCGCGGGCGTTGACGGCATACGCAGCGCGCTGAATGCCGTCTATTCGTTAAAAGAACATAGGTCGTGGTGGCAAACAAAGCTTCAGTCCGTGCTGATGACGCTTTTGATGATATTCCTTGTCGGCGGCGTTTTGCTTGTCGTCTTCTACGCCGGAAAACTCACGGCCTCGATCTCGCAGACGGCCGGCGTTAACCTCACATCCCTCTGGATCGTCGGAGCGATCCAATGGATCACGATAGTCGCGATCCTTCTTGTCGCCTGCGAGCTGATCTACAATCTGCTTCCTGCGTTTCAACCGCGTCGGTGGATATGGCTGAACGCGGGTTCGGTCATCGCCATCTTGTCGTGGATCGCCCTGACGGGCGCGTTCCGACTCTATCTGCAATACTTCAACAGCTACGATCGAACTTACGGTTCGCTCGGGGCGGTCATCGTTACGATGCTTTGGCTCTACTTTACGGCGATGAGCGTAATGATCGGCGGGATCATCAATGTCGTTCTGTCGGAAATGAAGCAAGGCGATGAACCTCGAGATACGGTCGCAGAATCGATCTCCGATGAGAAACCCGCGGGCTGATTCCCTTTCTCTTTGCAACCATCTACAATTGTCTTTCGACAAGGGACCAGCAAAATGTCATTGATGCTAGAAGAGATCGCAGAACAGCCTGCGGCTCTGGAAAAAACACTTAAAGAAGAACGATCAAAGTACGAAGCCTTGGCTCGAACTCTTTCGAAGAAAGACATCGACCTGATCGTTCTCGTCGCTCGCGGAAGCTCGGATAATGCCGCGCTTTTCGGTCGTTATCTGATCGAAGTGAACACGGGAATCCCCGTCTCGCTCGCTGCGCCTTCGGTTTACACGCTCTACAACGCAAAGCTCGACCTGAGTCGCAGCTTGGTCGTCGGCGTTTCGCAATCGGGTGAAGGCGCCGATATCAATCTTGTTCTCGAATCCGCAAAAGCGTCCGGAGCGCTGACGCTTGCGATCACGAACGAAGCCGAGTCTTCAATGGCAAAGTTGGCGGACGAGACTCTGCTGATCCATGCCGGACGAGAACGGTCTGTCGCCGCTACCAAAACATATTCGGGCCAGATGCTGCATTTTTATCTGCTCACGCGTGCATTGGGCGGAGCCGATCCCGGCATCGCATCGATCCCGGAGCTTGTTGCGGATGCACACAACGTCGCGCCGGAAATTCGCGAACTCGTCGAGCGCTACGTGTTTATGGAGAATTGCGTCGTCGTTGGACGCGGGGTCAACTACGGTAATTCTTACGAACTGGCTCTCAAGTTGATGGAAACGTGTTACGTGGTCGCGGAGCGATTTTCGACCGCAGATTTCTTCCACGGCCCGCTTGCCGTCGTAGAACGTCGTTTTCCCGTAATTATGTTCGCTCCTGCGGGAGTTACAAAAGCGAGCAGCCTTGAACTTCTCGAAAAACTCAAAGACCTGCACGCGGACTGTCTCTCGATCACGAACGACAAGGACGTTGCGGCCGCATCGCCGCGTTCCGTGCAGCTTCAGGCTGATGTCGATGAGTTCCTGACGCCGATCCCTTTCATCGTTCCGGCACAGCTTTTTGCGGCCTATCTTTCGGCTGCAAAAGGCCTCGACCCCGATGCTCCGCGATCGCTCTCGAAGGTTACGATAACTGTCTAGCCTTCGGATGCGGCTGTGAGCAACGCTTCGCGCATCGCGCCTGCCGTTCGCCAGCGAAGTTCCACCTGCTTTGCGAGTGCTGTTTCGATAACCGCGGCAACCTTTCGCGGCACGCCTTGGATGCGTTGTTCGATCGGAATGATCGGTTTGTCGAAGATGGCTTTGACCGTTGCGGAAATTCCGGCCTTCGGCCCGATATCGAGCGGATGTGTGGATGTGAGCAGGCTATACGCCGTCATCCCGACCGAATAGATATCCGATGGCGGACGCACTTCCTTAAAATCGCGCACCTGTTCAGGCGGCATATAAGCGATCGTCCCGGCAACGTCGCCGACCATAGTAACGCCGCTCATTCCCGTCTGCATATAACTCTTTGAGAGTCCGAAATCCGTCAATTTAGCGACCACATTCGGAGAAGATCCCGAAACGAGAATGTTCTGCTCCTTGATGTCTCGATGAACGAAACCGAGCGAATGGGCATAATCGAGAGCGGAAAGCGTCTGCTCGATTATCTGCACGACCTCGCGCCAATCCAGTTTACCGTTTCGATGTTTTGCGAGCTTTGCAGCATCCATTCCCGAAACGAATTCGGTTACTAGATAGACGACATTGTTGTGCGTTCCGTGTTCGACGAATTCGACGATATGCGGATGTTTCAGCGACGACGCAACTTCGATCTCGCGCGTAAACCTCTTCAAGGATTGGTCGCTTACGGCAACTTCCGGAAGGAGAGTTTTGATCGCGACCGCACGGCCGTCCCGTTCGGAACGCGCAAGCATTACGCTGCCCATTCCGCCTTGCCCGATCACGCGGATCATTTGATAACCGGGGATCGGCTGCGGGTTCGCACGCAGTTTCTCGCGGCATTCGTCGCAGACGTACGTCATCTCGGTCGCCGGAGTATTCGCCGCGACGTTAGCCGGAATATTGCAATTCAGGCACGTAACCGTAACAAGCGACGGTTCGGTCGCTCCTGCTGCCGGAAGATGTCCGCTCGGCGTAACGGCGGGCGGATCAGAGGAGACGACGACTTCGAGGACGGTTTCGCCGCCCTGTATCCGATCTCCGTTGTTCAAGTATGCTGTCTCGACGCGAAGGCCGTTGACGAATGTGCCGTTCGTCGAACCGAGATCGCGGATGAAAGCCTGCGGCGGCGCGATCTCAAGGATGCAGTGATGTCGGGAAAAGAAGCGGTCTCTGGGCAGACAGAAATGCGCGTCCTCGCCTCTGCCGATCAAAAAGGTATCGTGCTGGTCGAATGAAAAACTTCTGCCGAGTTGTGGACCGGCGACGACATTTAGGCTTACACGCATTCAGTTTCCAACGTAAACTCGCAAACGTTCATTTTAAGCCTGAAGCGTGTCAATTTCCAAGTCCGCCAAGGAAGAGAGCTGCACCGTAAAAGATGATGATCAAAAGATAAAGAGCGAGAAAGACACCGCCCGTAACCATACCGGCGATCGCCATACCTCTGCCGCCGTATCTTTGCGGGTCTTTCTTTGACTGCGAAAGTCCGATCCAACCCGTGATGAGCGCCGCAGGGCCGAGGAGCAGGCCTAGCGAGCAGCACCAACCTATCGTCATACTCCCGATGCCGAGGCACATCGACACGATGCCGAGCGTTTGGTTCGGCGACGCGGCATACATCGGCTGCTGCCACATCTGCGGAGCCTGATATTGGACAGGCGGCGCGGACCAATTCGTCGGATTCGTCGTGCGCGCGTCGCTCATCATAACGGTCGGAGGCGTATCGTCGAAGGGCCGTTGCGGGCTTTCGTCAAGCAGAAGTTCCCCGTCGTCGAGACAGAAGTTGAGCGGTTCGTTGTATGTTTTATTGCATTTCGGGCAACGCTTCATTTAATCGGTCCTTATCTCAAAGTTCTTGAAGGCGACCGGTATCGCGTCACCCGCGTAAATACCGACGACGCCGCCGGGATATCCGAACTCATTCTTGATCGAATCAACTAGCTGGCCGTTAATGTAAATATCAACTTTGCCGGTATCCGGATGATCGCGGATTTCGAGTTTATTCTCCGCGCTTCCCGAATTGATCGCGGTGTTCTTCGTCCACTTGACGATATCCTTTTCGTCGCCCGGAACGTGATGAGCGATGCGATAACGCTGTTTCATCGAATCGATCAGGAGTGCGTAATCCTGTTCGAGCGGCTTGTCCGGGTTGCTGTGGAAGATAAGGCCGTAGCCGATGCGGGCAGCCTTTGAGTCCACATTTCGGACGGTGATCGTAACGTCGGCATTCGTTGACTTAAGGTCTTCGGCACCCGTGATCACGTAATAGCTGTTCGCGCCGATCGAGGAAACGATCAGCTCGCCGCCCTCATACTTCGTCGTGCCATAGACCGAAAGCGGGCGGACCCAAAGCGAAAGGTCGAGCGAATCTACGCTGCTGCGTCCCGACGGCGAAGTTGTTGTCGTTGTCGTCGTTTTCCCCGGCGTCGGAGTTGCCCGCGTCGGCGTATCGCTGTTCGTATTAGCAAGTTGCTTCTGCTGTTCCTGATAACCGATGTAGAAAAGTCCCGCCAGGCCGCCGCCGCATGCGAGAAGGATCACGCCGAGGATCAGCAGAACCCAGATCCACGCCTTCGACGATTTCTTCGGCGCCTGCATCGAATAGGCCTGCTGCTGAGGCTGCTGCCAACCGCCTTGCGGAGAATCTGCCTGCTGAAAATTCTGTGGCGGAGCAGGTTGCTGCGTAACCGGCACGTTCAGCGCGACCGTCGGAGGCGGAGCGGAGCTTGCCATCTGTTGGAGAACCGTTCCATCCTCGAGGCAAAAGTTGAGATTATCGTCTGGGTAAGTTTTCTGGCACTTGGGGCAGATCTTCATATTATCTTGGCCTCGAATTTCTTGGGTTGAGCTTGCGAAAAATCTAGAACATTATACTCATAGAACGCCGAAAGTGCGACTTGAGCCCGCAAACTTACCCCAGAGTCAGGCCGCATCGCCCGCAAAATCGAATGTGGGCGGGAAAGACGCTGCCGCAGCGGCGGCAAAGCCTTTCAGCTTGCGGCGGCAGCGAAGTTTGCGGCATTGTAGCAAAGCCGACCACCTTCGGCGCGGATGCATCGCCGCTGTATCCGCACTTGCCGCAGAACTTCGAATCGCCGGGCCGCGGCGTTCGGCATCTTGGGCACGGGTGCATTCCTGGACTCTCCGCCGGGACGATCATCGTGAATGACGCGCCGCCGCATCGACCGCAGAATCGAACGCCTTCCGCATATCTAGCTCCGCACGCATTGCAGCCGACAATGCCGGGCAAGAGGCTCGATTGCGGCGATCCGCCGGTACTCGAACCTTGCGAGGAAGACGGCTGGCTTCCCTGGCCCGCGAAGTGACGAAGTTGCGCCTGGATCACCTGCTCGTTCGCTCCCTCGCGGATCTCGATAACGCGCTCGTCGTCTTTTTCGCCCGCCTTCGAAACTCGCAGGATGTGGCGGCCCGGCGGAATGTCCGTCAGCACCACGCGCCCCGAACTTCCGACGCTCGCACGGCGTTCATCATCGACATAGACCTCTGCGTTTATCGGGCCGAGAATGATGAGTTTCGGGCCGCCGCGTTGGTTTTCGCTCACGTCCGAAGCGGCGCTTTCCAGCGAATCGATCCATTCGGAAACCGAACCGGGACGATCTTGCGCCTTTGTCTTGAGCGAACGCATTATGACGCGTTCGACGTCGCCGGGAACATCCGTTCGGATCGTCGAAAGGAGCGGCGGCTCGTGCATTATCTTCTGCATTACGAGCTGCATCATCTCGCCCGAAAACGGCGTCTTTCCGCCGAGCATCAGATAAGCGATCGTCCCCAATGCATAAAGATCCGCTCGTTTATCGACGCCGACCTCCGGCTGCATCTGCTCGGGCGACATGAACTCCGGCGTCCCGATGATGCCTCGCGACGACGGTGTCGCGTTCGACGCGGCGTCCGTAAAGGTCGCGCTGATGATCTTCGCAAGTCCGAAATCACCGACCTTCACAAAACCGTCGCCCGCACGGCCCGTCTGCATAATGAAGATATTTGCCGGCTTTAGATCGCGATGCAGGATACCGAGCGAATGCGCCGCCCCGACGCCGTCCGAGATCTGGCGTAGCAAACTCACGGCGCGCTTTATTGGCAGCGTTCCCTCTCGACGAAGGAGTTTGTGAAGCGTTTCGCCCTCGACATATTCCATCACGAGATAGAACACGCCGTCCGACGTCTCGCCAAAATCCGTAACGCTGACCGTGTTCGGATGCTGAATGGAAGCCGCCGCCTGCGCCTCGCGATTAAAGCGTGCGATCGCCTCGCCTTCCGCCATATCTTCGCTGTTTAAGACATCCTGCCGAACCGTCTTGACGGCAACGCGGCGAGCCTCGAACTTCGTGTCGTTGGCAAGATATACCTGCCCCATCGCACCTCTGCCGAGCCGGCTCTTTAGAAGGTAACGATCCGCTAACAAAGGAGTTCCGGGCAAGGTCGGCCGCAATGCGGACTCGTCCGCAGGACAAACCGGCACTTCATCCGGATAACAAGCCTCGCATTTTGGACATTCACGCATTACCTATGTGATTTTGCAGGTTTATCGTAATTTTCTCAAAATTAGAGAACGATTTTACAAGCTTAATTTGCACATTTTGTTATGGAAGAATCGATTTGCTATAATCCGTTTTTGCTTTTTGGGTCGATAGCTCAGTCGGTAGAGCAGCGGACTCTTAATCCGCGGGTCACAGGTTCGATCCCTGTTCGGCCTACCAAAAACAAAGGCTGTCCGGAAACCTCCGGACAGCTTTTTTCTTATCACTCACTGCTCACCGCTCACCGCTCACTGCCTACACTTGATCGCGAAGTTTGAGAACTTCCTCTCGAAGCAGAGGATTTTGTTGAAAGCTTGCGGTCTCGCCCTTCGCGCGCGTCGCACGCTGGATATGCCAATAGCTCAGCCCGAGTTTGCCGACCGCTCGAAGGTATCGCGTGCGGGCAGTGAATTTCCCCTCGAAGATCCCTTGCACGACCCAGCCGAAACCTCGAAAAGCCGATGTCGAGATGCGTTCGAGTTCCGGCGAAATAAGCCCGCGGGCGACATCGATGGCGAGCATTTCTTTGAGGATCTTGCCCTGCCGCCGCATAATGTACAGCGAGAAACCGACGAAGATCAGGAAGAACGGGATCTCGCCGAGAAAATATCCGAGAAGGAATCCTTCTGTGCCGCCGATCACCGCCATCCCGTTCCAGATCGCATGAAGCAGCACGGCGCAAAAATACCCGACGACGGGCATTATGATCCGAACCGCCTTATTATGCGATTCGCGAGCGATCCCGCATCCGATGCCCGTCATCGAAGTGAAGGTCGCGTGTGCGAACGGCGACATAATTCCGCGTAGCACAAAGAGCACCGCAAGGCCGCCAAAACCGCCCGCTAAGATCCCGCGTCCGTAATAAAGCACGTTTTCAACCGTCGCAAATCCAAGCGCAATGACGCTCGCGAAAACGATGCCGTCCAGAATATCGTCAAAATACTTGCGGAAAAATATCAGTAGAATGAGGATGCCGAGGCCTTTTGAGCCTTCCTCAAATATCGGCGCGGACATCACGGCACCGGCCGCCTGCCCAACATCTGGGGAAACTGCGATCCCGACTGCAATGCCGAAGACCGTGTTGATGACGAACGAAACGACGACCGCGACCAGCGCTCCCCAAGCAAAAGCGAGAGCGAGAAGCCATATCGGCTCCGGATCGTATCTGTCGAGCCAAAGCACCGGCATCAGATAGACCATCGCCGGGACAAAAGCGACGACCGCCGCGATCACCGCCGCTACCGGCCCGACGCTCAAGAACATTATGGCTGCGACGATCAACGCAAGAAATACAAGGGCGAAGAGCGTAACAGCGATGCCGATATATTTCGTCGTCGAGCTCGATTCGGGCTTGACGGCCGTCGCCGAACCCAGTCCAAAATTGCTTAAAGAAGCCTGTATGCTCTGCGTCCCTGCGACCTTCTGATTGAACGCATCGACTTGCAGTTCGCGAAATTCTTCACGCGGGATCGTTGGCACCGAATCGTTCGGAAGGGACGCAAAAGCGGTGATCCCGTTGCGTCCGAACTGGATCTTATCGCCGTTCGACAAACGGGTCGGCACCGAGATCCGCTGGTCATTTACGAACGTGCCGTTCGTGCTCTGGTTGTCTGTGATGTAGTAGCCGTCATACTTGCTTTCGACGAAGGCATGCTGCTTCGAGGCGGCCGTCTCCGTGAGCGGATTAAAACGTATCGTGCACGAATCGGCGCGTCCTATCGAAAGAAAACCGTTCTCGAGCTCAAAGACTTGGCCCGCGAGCGTTCCGTCGTTGATCGTGATTCTAAGCTTCATATCTTGAGCGTGTGTGCGAATCCAGAGCGCTTGTCGGAGCCTTTGCGAGTTCCCGCCACTTGATCCGATCCATCTTTGATCTTACCGGTTAAAAAAAGTGGGTAAATTCTAGCACACAACAGAAAAGGAACAAGCCTCTGAAGTAGATAGCTTGCTCCTCGTCTTCCCGGAAAATGGGTTAAAGTAACTTCTTAAGTGCCCGTGTGGGCGACTTCTCGCACTATCAGGTCAAAAGTGCCCGGATCGACCTTGCGGAATCTCCTGTTTCGATTCAAAGAAACTGCGATCGAGATGGTCGGATTGTTGCCCTTGAACTTCATTCCGCCGGAGATAAGCAGATTGTAAAGTTCGTTCACGTGCAGCGGTCGCCCAGCTTCGCGGAGAATGAGCGTGCAGGCCTGTGTGATCGTTCGATCAGAGAACCGGTTGGTCAGCGGTTCGATGTTCTGCGAGATCGAAGGTACCGTGCGGTGATGGCTCAAGTATGAAACTGTCGAAGCGCGGGCCTCACGATTCGGCTCGGTGCGATAAGTTTCGCTTGATTGACTCGAAACCGAGCCGTTCTCATCCGAGATCTGAATATTGCGGCCGAGAAGTCGCCCGCGCGATCCGCTACGCATCGTAACAAGCAGGCTGTCTATCGCCTGCTCTGTCTGTGAAGCGCTGTTCTCTAAAGCAGTTATTTCCTGCCTAAGCACTTCAACTTCGCCCTCGGCCTCACGGAGCCGGCCCATTAGGCGATTTTGAGCGTTGCGGGTTTGGCGCAAACTTTGTTCAAGTGTTGCTATCAGATTTTCGTCTAACATACTGAGAATACAGAGCTTAAGATGTGCTAAGAGATTACTTTAGGTCTTTGCGAATTTGCGTTAGCTACGGCGCTGGATAACAAATTGGGGAATCTCTTCCAATGTTTGACGATACAAGGTTTTGCTTAAAACATCAAGCACTTTTTTTGCAGCTTCGGCATGTGCATAAGCGCGCTCCCTTATGCTATCGACGATCCCGTGGAAATATAAGCGGTCGATTATCATCGCTCTGGAGAAATCATCATAGGCTCCTGCGAGCATCATCTTCTCGAATTCAGGGCGAAGTTCGGGGTCGGCCTCGAGGAGTTTTATGAGCGGAAGAGTGAGTTTGCCTTCGAGCAGATCGACGCCGGCTGCTTTGCCAAGGCTTTCGTCGTCGGCAGTGAGATCGAGCAGGTCGTCCGCTAGTTGGAAGGCGATACCGAGGTCGAGGCCGTATGCTGCCATCGCAGAAACTGTCGCCTTATCGACGCCCGCAAGCATCGCCCCGATCTCGCAGCAGGCGGAAAACAAATATGCGGTCTTGCGCTTAAGAATGTCGAAATATTCGGCCTCGGTGATATCGAGTCGGCCGATCATCGTCATTTGGATGAGTTCGCCCTCGGTCATCTTGCGGGTCAACCGCGTGAGGACGTCTAGGATCTCGAGCCTACGCTCGGCCAGAGATGTCTCAAAAGCCGACATATAGAGCCAATCGCCCATCAGCACCGAGGTCTGATTGCCGAATCTCGCATTGATGCTCGGCCGTCCGCGGCGGGTGTCCGCATTGTCGATTATGTCATCGTGCACAAGGGTTGCCGTATGGAGCATCTCCATAACAGTCGCGAGCCGAATGATATTCTCGGCGTCACCCTCACCGCCGCACGCATAGTTGGTAAGGATAAGAAGCGCGGGTCGCACGCGTTTTCCGCCCGAAGCGCGCAGATACTCGCTTAGAAAGTTAACAACGCGGATATTCGAGCGCGCCTGTGCTTCGAACTCGACTTCGACAAGCTTCAACTCGTCGCTTACGAGATCGAAGACCTTCCGTGCCGAATTCTTCGAGATGACTTCCCTTTTTGCGTACGCAAATGTCTGCATTCTAGCGGTAATTATCGAAGTTCATATCGATACCGAAATCCTTGGCCTTAAGCCGTGCGATCACGTCTTGGAGCGTGTCGCGATCCTTGCCCGATATACGGACAGTGTCGCCCTGGATCGACGCCTGCACCTTGAGTTTCGCGTCTTTGATGAACTTGACGATCTCTTTTGCCTTGTCGCCGGGAATGCCGGATTGGATCTTGACCGATTGCCGCACAGTGCCGCCCGCCGCCGGTTCGACCTTTTGATAATCGAGAGCCTTGAGCGAAACGCCGCGTTTTACGAGCTTGCCCTGCAGGATGTCGTTCATATTGCGCAGCTTCGTGTCGTCCTCGGCCGAAAGCACAAGGTCCTTATCAACGAGTTCGACCGTTGCCTTGCTGCCCTTGAAATCGAACCTCTGCGAAACCTCTTTCGCGGTCTGATTAAGGGCGTTCGTCACCTCTGCGTAATCCGTCTTTGAAACGACGTCAAATGAATTCTCTTTTGCCATAAAGAAGATATTGCCACGAATGCGCGAATAAGACGAACGAGATAGCCCGTCGGCCCCGTCTTCATTCGTGCATTCGTGGCACACTAACACCGAAAAAGTCTAGAAAGTTCTGCGTCGTCCGCTCGGCCAGTTCTTCAAATTCCACGCCCTTCAAATCTGCCAGATATTTCGCGGTGTGAACTACCATTGCCGGCTCGTTTCTTTTCCCTCGAAAAGGAACCGGCGTCAGAAATGGACAATCGGTTTCGACCAGGAGCCTTTCAAGCGGAACGACGCGGGCTGAATCACGCAGATTCTCCGCTTTTTTGAATGTCACATTCCCGGCGAACGAAACAAAAAACCCGAGGTCAAGAACTTCCCTTGCCATCTCCGGCGTACCGCCAAAGCAATGCATTATCCCCGGACCGCGAACGCCGACGTCCGCAATCGCCGATGGCTCCGACGAAACTGCTTCGATCCTCGCACTATTCGTGTTGATGAGACAGCTTTCTCTACGATCATTGCGGACGGTGACGTCCGCGTTCCGACTGAATTCCGCCTTCAGAATTTCCACGGTCTCATCATCCGCATCGCGACTATGAATTATCACGGGCAGGCCGAGGCGTTTCGCCGTGCGTATCTGTCTTATGAAAACGTCCCTCTGCACGTCTCGCGGACTATGATCGTAATAAAAATCAAGCCCGATCTCGCCCCACGCGATCACCTTGTCCGAACCCTTCGCAAGCTCGATCAAATGAGTTTCCGCGGCGTCATCGTATAACTTTGCATCGTGCGGGTGAACGCCGACCGCCGCGAACACATTCTCATAACGCTCAGCGACCGCAACCGCCCGCGCGATCTCACCGTTGTGCGGATCGCCCGTGCCGACGTTCAACATCGCCGCAACGCCCGCCTCACGCGCACGCTCAACGACCGCATCCCGATCTTCATCAAACGCTTCGCCGTCAATATGACAATGAGAATCAACTATGTTCATCAAAAATATTCGTCGTTGTATATCCGAACATTAAACTTCCAATCCCGCTAAAAACTGTTCCACGGATATCATCTCCGGCCCATCTCGCATAGACTTCCCGCGTTTCAGGTCAAGAACGATCTGGTAAGCCGGGCATTTCAACCGATCTGCGTAGTATATAAGCGAAGTTGAAAACCGCGTTACGGCCGGCGGTGATACTTTTAGATCCTCGGCTAGGCTAGGCTACTGTATGAACACGCATTTTACTTTAGTCAAGACTAAAATAACATCTGCGTTACAATGGTCACATTGAGTCGAATGTTTTTGAATTGGTAATATTCAAGGAAATTGCGATCCAGAAGCATAGGCAGAATCTACTCGCCGCCTTCCGGTAGTCCCGCTCGGACTTCATCTACTTCAACCTCGCCCCGATCTCAACGTCCTCTAAAAACGTCGCCAAGGCGGGGGTTGGGCCGGTTCCGTCTTCGAGCGAAGCGGCACATATCATTCCTTGCGATTCGAGGCCGCGCATTTTGCGGGGCTTGAGGTTCGCGACGACGACGACCTTGCGGCCGATGAGCTTTTCGGGTTCGTAATATTCAGCGAGCCCCGCGAGTATCTGGCGCGGCTTTTCTTCGCCGAGGTCGATCTCAAAACGCAGCAGTTTGTCTGCCTTCGGAATGCGTTCGCAGACCTTTACTTCCCCGACGCGAAGTTCGACCTTAAGAAAATCGTCGATCGTGATGAAGTTGTCAACGACATCAACAGCCTGGCCGCCTTCTGCCGCCGAAGGCCCTAACGCCTGAGGCCCGGCCGCCGCCGCTCGCGGTTCTGACTTTTGGTCGGTCGCTGCCGCTTCCAATTCTGACTTGATCTCATTCATAACTTTTGTTTTATCTATCCTCGGAAAAACTGCCTCACTCTCGCCGATCGCGGCGCCGGCGGCAAGTCCGCCCCATACGAGCTTTGAAGGGTCGAGCGTCTTAAGCTCATCGCTCGCCCCTAACTGACGATATATCTTCTCCGTCGAACGCGGCATCGCCGGATAAAGCATCACGCAAAGCCATCGAAGCGTTTCGGCGGCTCGGTAAAGCACGTCATTCAGTTCCCGCTCGAGATTCGGATCTTTTGCGAGTACCCACGGCTTTGCATCCGAGATCATCTTGTCCGCCGACGCAATTGTCGCCCAGGCAGATTCAAGTGCCTGGCTCAGTTCGAGGTTGTCAAAATGCTCAATAAAGTCGTCTCTCTTGGAACTTAAATTCGAGGCAAACTCAGAACCTTCGCCCGACGGAATTTTGCCGTCGCGGTATTTTGCGATCATTGAGAGCGTGCGGCTTGCAAGATTGCCGAGACCGCTTGCGAGGTCGGCATTCGCGCGGTCGATCAGATTCTCATAGCCGAACTTGCCGTCTTGCCCGAACACCATTTCACGAAGCACGAAATACCGAACCGCATCGACCTGGAAATGCTCAAGTAATACATCAACTTCAATAACGTTACCTATTGTCTTGCCCATTTTTCGGCCTGCGGAGTCAAGCCACATTCCATGAGCAAAAACCGTTGTCGGCAGCTTCAGGCCAGCGGCCGCAAGGAACGAGAACCAATACACCGTGTGGAATCTCAAGATATCCTTTCCGACCAGATGCGTCACATTCTGCCAGTATTTTTCGAACGCCGAAGGGTTGTCGCTCCCGTAACCGAGAGCCGTTATGTAGTTCGAGAGCGCATCTAGCCATACATACATTACGTGATCGTCGTCGCCGGGCACCGGAATTCCCCAGGAAACCGCCGAGCGCTGACGGCTGATCGAAAGGTCTTGCAATCCGCCGCGAATGAACGAAAGAACTTCATTCTTTCGAGCTTCCGGCCGCACGAGGCAGTCGGTGCTCTCAATTAGATCGATCAAAAATTCGTCATAATCCGAGAGGCGGAAAAAGTAGCTCTCTTCAGAGATCTTATCGAGCGGGCGTTCGTGAATCGGGCAATGCGGTTGATCGGCGCCTTCGGGAATGTAGTACTGCTCTTCCGTCTTGAATTCAGCGCACGGCGCGCAGAACCAGCCTTCATAAAAGCCTTTATAGATCGTCGAATTCCCTTTCGGCGTCTTATTCTTTGCGATTTCGAGCCAAAATTTCTGCGCTCCAGCGTAATGGAACGGCTCGGTCGTACGCATAAAAATGTCGTACCCGTCGTTCGCCGTGTCCAACGCGAAGGCCGCGAACATTCGCTTGAGTTCGGTGGAAATAACGTCAACTTGTTCTTTCGGGCTTCGCCCTTCTCTCTCGGCCGCACGTTGAATGTTGACGCCGTGCTCGTCCGTCCCCGTCAGAAAGAATGTCTCAAACCCGCGCTGCCGCTTGTATCGGCGAATAGCATCAGCAACGATCGTCGTGTAAAGATGTCCGAGATGCGGCAAACTATTTGCGTAGTAAATTGGTGTGGTTATGTAAAATGTGTCTGCCATCAGGAAAGATCTTTTATTGTTAAAGTTTCGACGTCGTATTTCCGAAAGACCCGATCATCGGAAATGATCGTCATCTCCTCCAGCATCGCCTGCGTTATCAAAAGACGATCAAACGGGTCGCGATGGTTTTGAGGCAGTGAATGAACTCTCGTCACATGCCGCAGGTCGATGCGAAGGTGTTTATACCCCGCTTGCCGAACTCGGTCTGCAAAAAAAATCTCTGGAATCTCCGGAAGCTTCAGCTTTCCCAATCCATATTTGATCGCCGCTTCCCACGGTGAAACGTCCGACAAATAGAATTGGTTGGCATCGGAATTTTCCAGAAAGGATCTGGCCTCTTTACCAAATCGATAAGGCTCAATAAAGATCCAGATAAAGATCTGCGTATCGACAAGGATCCTCATTTGCCTTGGTCATCTTCCTCATCTGGAAATATCTTTGGGTCGCTCATCAATTCGAGGATGTCTTCGGGCAATTCATTAAAATCATCTGCCATCCATCCTTTCCCTTCGTCCATTCCGAACCAGCTTTTTCCTTCGTTCTCGACCGGGATCAAGCGCACCTTTGGTTTGCCCGCCTTGGCAATGACCACTTCCTGGCCGCTCAACGCGAGCTCGATCAGCTTGCTCAGTTGCGATTTTGCTTCATGGATATTGACCTTTGTCATATCTTTACGGCCTCCAAAGCATATTTTCCCACACTTAGCTAAGCGGGTCAATCATATTAGCTAAGTCACTTGAGTCGCTTCTTATCTGCGGCCGAGAATTCATCGGTTTCTTTGTATCGCGGCATCTTCGGCGCATTCGCGATCTTGATACCGAATAAGAGAGCAAATTCCGCCTCTTGGACCATCGCCGACATATCCCACCAATCATGATATTCGTCGCCGGCCTGGTGATAGTATTTTTCGGTGTAGTCGGACAGGAATTTCGCCGCGTCTTTATTCGAACTATCGATAAAATGGTCGCCGTGCGAGAAATTGACCGCCGGCACGCCTACTTTTGCAAAAGGAAAGTGGTCCGAGCGAAAGAAGAAGCCTTGACCCGGATCGGGATCGTCTTTGATCGTAAACTTCCTCTCTTTTGCGGCATCTTCGATCTGATTGATCATCGACGAACGGTTCGCTCCAAGGGCGATAAAGTCATCGACCTTCCCAACGAAATTCACGCCGTCCAAATTGATATTCGCGGCGGTTTTGGCAAGCGGCACGAGCGGATGCTGCGAATAATATTCGGCACCTAGCAGCCCTTGCTCTTCGGCCGTCGGGAAGAGAAAAAAGATCGAACGCTTCGGACGCTGTTTGATCGGCATTTTCGCGAGAACTTCTGCAATGCCGAGAACCGCACTGACACCCGACGCATTATCATATGCACCGTTGTATATCTTGTCGCCGTCTTTATTTGGCTCACCGATGCCGAGATGGTCGTAGTGCGCGGTGTATATCACGTATTGATCGCGCAGCTTCGCGTCGCTTCCCGCGACCTTTCCGACCACATTCGGCGACGTGATGTGTTTGGTCTCGCTCTGAAGATCGAGACTCACTGTAAGCCCCGTATTGACGGGCTTGAAATCACGGCTTTCGGCCGCTTTCGTAAGGGCTTTGAGGCTCAATCCGGCTTGCTCGAGGATGTTCTTCGCTGCACTTTGCGTCGCCCACGCTCGGACATCCAAGTACGGCGTCTTATCATTCTTTGATCTAAGTATCTCGTATCGCCAACTGCCGTTCGAACTCCGAATGACGTTCCATCCGTAACCCGCAGACTTATCCGTGTGAACAAGGATCACGCCCGCCGCGCCGCGTCTTGCAGCTTCTTCGTACTTGTAGGTCCAGCGGCCGAAATATGTTAGTGCGTCGCCGCCGAACAGGCTCGGCTCATCTTTTGTCGGTTGCGGATCGTTGACGAGGATCATCAAATACTTCCCGCGAAGATCGTTGGCATTGCCCTTGTAATCGTTCCAATTGTAAAGCGGTGCGTCGATGCCATAGCCGACGAAAACAAGCTCAGCCTTTGTCTTGGTCGAGGCGGTTTGCGCTCCCGTCGAGGCAACAAAATCATCGAGAAAACGGTAATCTTTCTCGCCGGCTCTGCCCGAAACTTGCAGCTTCGTATTCGGGTCAGCCTTCAGAGCGATGAAGTCGATCTGTTGAAAATAGCTCTTGCCGTTACCGGGCTGAACTCCTGCGAGACGCATCTGGTCGGCGATGTATTTCGCCGCTTTTTGTCCGCCGGGTGTTCCCGGTCCGCGCCCTTCGAAGGCATCGGACGAGAGTGTTTTTACGCGTTCTCGCATCTTCGCCTGGCTGAACTTTGCGGTTTGGTCCTGAGCGAGAAGACCGACCGCAAGCATTGATACGATCGAGAGAACTGAGAATATTTGTTTCATCATTATCCTTTAATGTGTGCCATCGCCTCGGCTCGTGTCCGCGGATCGCTGCGGAATCCTCCGAGAACTGCTGAAGTTACCGTGATGGAGCCCGGTTTTCTTACGCCGCGCAGCGTCATACAAGTGTGTTCGGCCTCAATTACGACCATCACGCCGAGCGGCTTTAAGTTATCGAACAGCGTATTAGCGATCTCCTGTGTGAGACGCTCCTGAACTTGCAGTCGCCGCGAAAAAACCTCTGCGAGACGCGCAAGCTTTGATAATCCGACGATCCGCCCGTCCTTCGGAATGTAAGCGATATGGCACTTTCCGGTGAATGGCGCCAAGTGGTGTTCGCATATCGATGAGATAGAAATATCCTTCACCAGTACCATTTCGTCATGCGAATCGCCGGGCAGCGGCACGATGAATTCGCTCGGGTCGATCCACATTCCTTCGGTCAACTCAGCGTAAAAATCGGCGACGCGTTCGGGCGTTCTTATGAGTCCGTCGCGATCGGGATCTTCGCCGATCCCTTCGAGAATGAGCCGCACGCCGTCCGCAACCTTTTTTAGGTCAACGGCCTTTTTCCGGTTCTTTTTCTTTGCTTTTTCTACCATCTATGCCTTTGATGCCGTCTTGGTCAGAACGTCATTTCGTTCGCTCAAAATACCCTCTAGCGTCGCTGCAACGGACTTCAATGATCGGCCCGAGCTTTCGGCGATCCGTTTCAGATCGTCGAACTCAGGCTTTTTGGTAATGATCTCGCCATTTAGACTCGAAACCTTTACCTGAACTTCGCCGAAGTCCGTCGTAACCGTCTCGAGCGTACGATCAAGGCTCGCACGCTCGGTCTCGCGTTGCCGTATGCCCAGCGTCGTCGTTTCGCGGAACAACATTTCTTGAATGTTCCCCGCGTCTGCGGGTTCGCAGAGTACGGAAAATAGCGTCGCCGGACGATTCTTCTTCATTTGGATCGGCGTGAACCAGCAATCGAGTGCGTTCAGATCAAACGCTTTTTCCATCGCGAAACCGAGCGTCTGCGGCGTTGCGTCGTCAATATTTGATTCAAGCACGACGAGCTTTTCTAATTTGCCTTTTGAAGCGATCCGATCGCCGGTTGTTTCGCCGAGCATTAGTCGGATCGTATTCGGGCTGCCCTTCGTGTCGCGCGTCCCCGCACCATAGCCAATTTGTTCAAGTGCTATCTTAGGCAATACATCGTAACCATCACACACAGTTGTGATTACCGCCGCACCCGTAGGCGTTACGAGTTCGCCGGCACCTTCGGTCGAATAGACCGAGGCACCACGTACAAGCTCGGCAACTGCGGGCGGCGGAACGGGAAATTTCCCGTGTGCGATCTCGACAGTTCCGCTGCCGAGATTCAGCGAAGAGGACAAAAACCGCTCTATCCCAAGCATCTCAAAGCCAATGCACGCCCCAACTATATCTACGATCGCGTCGAGCGCTCCGACCTCGTGGAAATGCACGCGATCGACCGCGATGCCGTGGACCTTCGCCTCGGCCTCGGCGAGGCGCGTAAAAATTGCGACCGCCCGTTGTTTGACCGTCTCGGCCAACGAGCTGTCGTCGATGATCTTGACGATATCCTTCAAATGCCGGTGGACGTGCTCGTGAGGATATTTGACCTCGACGTGCGTAGAATTAATGCCCGAGCGATCGACCTTTTCGATCACAAGTTCGATACCCGAAAGGTTGAGTTTCGCCAACTCGTTTCGCAGAACGTCCGCGTCCAGGCCGAGTTCGATCAACCCGCCGAGGATCATATTACCGCTTGCTCCCGAAAAGCAGTCGAAATAGAGTGTCTTCATCGGCTTTGATTTTAGCTATTTCGCTGAAAAATAAAAAGTTCGGTTTTTTTGAAGTCTCGGTGTTCGTTGTCAATTTCGGATGCAGAGCGATATAATTTGGCGTTTATCTTGAACGATATGACGCTAATTGAACTACGGGCTTTGCTCGATGAAAAAGTCAAAGCCGCTGCCGAATCACATTTTTCCGTAAAACTTGAGAATATCGTCGCAGAGGTGCCGCCGAAGACCGAATTGGGCGACCTCGCATTTCCCGTCGCCTTCGAACTTGCAAAGCAGATAAAGCAGCAGACAGGCGAGAAGGCCAATCCGCGAGCCATCGGCGAGACGCTAAAGTCTGCGATCGAAGGGCTTCCTGGCGTCGAGCGCGTCGAGGTTGCGGGTGCCGGCTACCTGAATATTTTCTTCGACCGTGCTGAGTTTCTCTCTCAGAATGTCGAGGATGCTCGAACCGCTTCGACGACCGAGCGGGCGAAGGTGTGCATAGAGCACACATCGGTTAACCCGAACAAGGCCGCGCACATCGGCCACGTCCGGAATTCCGTCCTCGGAGACACTTTTGCGCGCATTTTGACGAGCACCGGCAAGAGCGTGGAGATCCAGAATTACATCGACAACACGGGCGTGCAGGTTGCGGATGTCGTGGTCGGGCTTCTCTATCTTGAAGGCCGTGACCTCGATTCCGTCAAGGCTCTCGACAAAGAACTCTCGGCGGACGGCAAGAGGTTCGATCACTATTGCTGGGATCTTTATGCACGCGTCGGGAAAGAATTTCAGACGGACGAGACGCTCAAAGAACGCCGCGCGGAGGTACTGCACGCGCTTGAGGAAGGCGGCAACCCGACGGCTGAATTCGCCGATTTCGTCGCGACCCGCAATGTCGAATGCATTCTCGAAACGATGGAGCGGCTCTCTATCTATTACGATCTTCTGCCGCGTGAATCCGAGATCTTGCACCTACATTTTTGGGACAAGGCCTTCGAGACGATGAAAGAACTAGGCGTTGTGCGGTTCGAGAGCGAAGGCAAACACGCGGGCTGCTGGGTAATGCCTTTCGAAGAGCATTCCGGCACCGACGAACACGAAGCCGACAAGATCCTCGTCCGCTCGAACGGCACTGTAACGTACACAGGCAAGGACATCGCCTATCAGATGTGGAAGCTCGGCATCCTCGGCCTTGATTTCAATTATCGGCCTTTTCGCAGCGACGCCGGCGGCGAAGTTTGGATCACTACGGCAGAGGAAGGCGCCCCAACCCATCCACAATTCGGCGGCGGCGAAAAAATATACAACGTCATCGACACGCGGCAATCTTACCCGCAGGAGGTCGTAAAGAAAGGCGTCGCGGCGATCTCGCCCGAACGCGGACTCTCGGCCAGCGTTCATCTTTCGTACGAAATGGTCGCGCTTTCTCCGTCCGCGGCAGAAGAGCTTGGATTCAAACTTTCCGATGACGACCGAAAGCGTTCTTTCATCGAGATGAGCGGCCGCAAAGGCCTTGGCGTCAAAGCGGACGATCTTATCGACCGGCTCGAAGCCAACGCGTACGCCGAGGTCGAGTCGCGTCACCCGCAAGAAAGCGAAGGTGAAAAGCGCCACATCGCGCACCAGATCGCGATCGGCGCATTACGATATTTTCTTTTGAAATTCACGCGAAACACGGTGATCGTCTTTGATTTCAAAGAGGCTCTGTCGTTCGAAGGCGAGACCGGATGCTTCTGTCAATACTCGGCTGTGCGTGCGAATTCTATCTTTCGAAAGCTTGCGGAAAAAGGTGAGAGCGTCGATTCTCTTTTGCCGAATCTTGCGGATCGGACGAAGGTGAATGAAGTTTTTGCGGGCGAAGGCGGCGATGAGATCTGGGCTCTCGTCGCTCTCGCATCCCGGCTTGAAGAAACGATCTTCCAGGCGGGAAACGCGAATGAACCCGCTATCCTCGCAAAATATACATTTACTCTCGCGAGAGCCTTCAACCTTTTCTATCACAACCACAAGATCCTTGCCGAGGCTGACGAAACGCGGCGTGCGGTGCTGGTGTCTGCGGCCCATTTTGGATTCAGAAGCCTCGAGACGGCCCTCGCAACCCTTGGGATCGAAGTGCCGGCAAAAATGTGATGTATCGGCGCCGGTCAAAACTTTTTTCTAGAAAGCGGTTGACACATCCATCAGCGTTCGTGCTATTGTTATTTTCGATGAAGTTCTTCGGAGCGATCTTTTATGCGTTTAACCTGTACACCTTTTTTTGGTGGCAGTTTACCGGCGCGTCTTTACGATCGCATCTAACAGTTAAGAACTAAATAAACTGAAGATCTTTCCAAAGGCGCCGCTTGAAACTTACCGTTCAAGCGGCGTTTTTCTGTTTGATTTTTTGACCTTTTGCAATGAATACGAGTCCGCAACAAACTATTTTGCTCAAGCCCGTGGTCGAGACGATCCCCGCCGACCTGCTGACTCCGCTCGCCGTCTATCTAAAACTTTCGTCAAATTCAACTCACTCATTCCTGCTCGAATCCGTCGAAGGCGGCGAAAGTCTTGCGCGATATTCATTCATCGGCGCCGATCCGGCGCGAACGATCGAAGGCGGCCCGGAAGCGTTCGCACAGCTTCGCCGACATTTGGCTGAGAGCAGTGTCGTTGCCGATAGTGAACTTCCGGCGTTCATCGGCGGCGCTATCGGATCGATCGCCTTCGACGCCTGCGAAATGTTCGAACCGACACTTGCGGGCGACGAACCGGCAGGCAATACGATGTCGCTGATGATCTATCGTTCGGTGATCGCCTTCGACCACGCAAGACAAAAGATCAAGATCATTACGCTCGCTCCCGATAATGAACAAGATGCTGCCGAACGTCGAAATGCAGAGATCCGCTCCGTACTCGAAAGCGACAAGAACGTCTCCCTTGCGCGTGTCGAACCGAGCGGATCTCAAGCGGCGGAGTCGAATCAAACCCGCGAGCAGTTCGAATCTGCCGTCAACAAGATCAAGGAGCACATCAAGGCCGGTGATTGTTATCAGGCCGTGTATTCACAGCGTTTCACGCGGCGGACCGGGGCTTCTGCGGTCGCGATCTATCGAGCGTTGAGGTCGCTGAACCCGTCGCCGTATATGTTCCTGATGCAGACGGGCGAACGCAGCGTCATTGGCGCATCGCCGGAGATGCTCGCAAGATGCGTTGACCGAAAGCTCGCATATCGCCCCATCGCCGGAACGCGTCATCGCGGTGCGACGCCGTCGGAGGATGCTCAGCTCGCCCTCGAGATGAAGAGCGACACTAAAGAAGTATCCGAACACCTGATGCTCGTCGATCTTGGCCGCAACGATCTCGGCCGCGTGTCGGAATACGGATCTGTGAAGGTCGATTCGCTGATGGCCGTCGAGAAATATTCGCACGTTCAGCATCTCGTCAGCTCTCTTTCATCCACGCTTTCGCGCGGCAAAGATATGTTCGACGCCTTCGCAGCCTGCTTCCCCGCGGGAACCGTTTCGGGAGCGCCGAAGGTGCGGGCGATCGAGATCATTCGCGAACTTGAACCTACGGCAAGAGGAATTTACGCCGGTGCGATCGGCTATTTCGACTATCGCGGAAATATGGACACCTGCATCTCGATCCGCACGCTCGTTCTTGAGAACGGCGTTGCGACGATCCAAGCAGGCGCGGGAATTGTCGCAGATTCGAATGCGGCTTCGGAGTTTGAGGAAACGATCAATAAAGCAAAAGGCCTGATGCGTGCCATCGACCTCGCAGAAACTGGAGAACTAGGATGAACGAAATCTTACATACAACAATACTCGGAATGAAACGCGGTTCGGACGTCTCGGTGAAAGATGCCGAAGCCGTTCTCGACGCAATTCTCGCAAGCGAAGACCGCAAGATCCTTGTCGATCTTCTTACGGCTTGGAACCAGAAAGGCATCACGGAAGACGAGATCTACGGTTTTGCCGCAGTTCTCCGCGCCAGATGCCGGCGGGTTCACGGGCACGAAGACAGTGTCGATATCGTCGGGACGGGCGGCGGTTCGCAAAAGCCTTTCAATGTCTCGACCGCTGCGGCGATCGTTACGGCAGCCGCCGGGCTGAAGGTCGCAAAGCACGGGAATCGCGCAGCAACCAGCCGGTCGGGAGCCATCGACGTGCTTTCCGCGCTCAACCTTGAGCCGTCGCTCGGCCCAGGTTCCGCAGAGATGAATCTGCGCCGACATAGATTGGCGTTCCTCTTCGCGCCCGCGTTCCACCGCCTTTCGCAAAAACTTGCGGACGCACGACGCAGCCTTCTCTTCCCGACGATCTTCAACTGCATCGGCCCGCTCGCAAATCCTGCGAACGCACAGTATCAAGTGATCGGCACCTGGTCAGGTGATCTTGTACCAAAGATCGCGAATGCTCTCCATCGACTCGGCACGACCCGCTCGCTTGTCGTAAACGGAAGCAGCGGGCTAGATGAGATCTCGATCAACGGAACAACGATCGCGGCAGAGGTTACGCCCGACGGCGTCAGGAACTATGAACTTGCCGCCGACAGCTTCGAGCTTGAAGCAAGCAAAACTTCGTTGCCGAAGGCTGAGAGCGTCGCCGAGAGCGCCGAAAGGATCCGCTCGGTTCTCCGCGGCGGATCGGGCGTCGCACGCGATATGGTTATCGCGAATTCGGCGGCCGCGATCTTCATCGCCGGCGGTGCAGCATCGCTCCTCGAAGGCGCAGAGATCGCCGCCGACGCGATCGATTCCGGAAAGGCCGTCGATAAACTCGAAATTCTCTCCGCGGAGGTCGCTCTCGCCGCATGACGACGTTCCTCGATAAGATCGTTGCCGAAACCCGCGAGAGCCTTGCCGTTCGATCCGCGGAGATCGATATTTCACGACTCCGTGGTGAAGCGGAAGCCTGTCGCATCGACCGCGACAACTTCCGGTTGTCGGAGGTTCTCTCTGTGAAAGATCGCGCGAACATCATCGCCGAGATAAAACGTGCTTCGCCCTCGAAGAACATCATTGACGCGTCGGTAAACGCCGCCGAACGCGCAATGACTTACGAGCAAAGCGGTGCCGCCGCGATCTCGATCTTGACCGAGCCAAAGTATTTCAAAGGCTCGCTCGACGATATTCGAGACGCGAGCAAAAGCGTGTCGATACCGCTGCTTCGCAAGGATTTTATCGTCGATCCTGTCCAGATCTACGAAGCTGCGACCGCCCGAGCCGACGCCGTACTCCTGATCGTTGCTGCATTGAACGACGCCGAACTTCGCGGGCTTCTTACCCTCGCAAACTCGCTCGGCCTCGATGCTCTTGTCGAAGTTCACAGCCTTGCGGAGTTGCGTGCGGCCGAAGATTGCGGCGCTTCGATCATCGGCATTAACAACCGCGACCTCCATTCGCTAACCGTCGATCTTGCAACGTCATTTGAGCTTGCCGAATACAAACCTGCGAACACGCTGCTCGTCGCCGAAAGCGGTATCACGTCTGGAGACGAGATCGAAAGATTGCGTGACGCGGGATTTGACGGTTTTCTTATTGGCGAAGCATTGATGACGTCGGACGACCCTGCCGACGCGCTTGCGGCTCTTGCCGCCGCCGGAGGTTCGCATGGTTAGAGTAAAGGTCTGCGGAATCACCGACGTCGAGGACGCGAAGCACGCTGCAACCTGCGGCGCGGACGAGATCGGGTTGAATTTCTATTCCGAAAGCCCGCGATGCGTTTCGATGCGGGTCGCTCAAGAGGTGGCGAACAGCATCGACGCATCTGTGAAACTCGTCGGCGTCTTCGTCAATGCAGATGAACGCGAGATCGCCTTAGCCGCGAAGCAATGCGGCCTCGATGCCGTTCAGCTTCACGGCGATGAAACTCTCGATTTCGCGCGGAAGATCGCTCACGAGAATAGCGTCCGCGTGATCAGAGCCGTCGAAGCAAAGCAGGCCATCCGAATCCTGAATGAATTAAAAGAGAGCGGCTTGAATTTGCTCATCGACGCGCCTTCGATGGGAGCATACGGCGGCACAGGCAGCGTGTCGGATTGGAATCTGGCTGCCGACGCGGCGGCAAGTTTCGATCGCGTCTATCTTGCCGGCGGCCTCGGCCCCGATAACGTCGCAACCGCGATACGAAAGGTGCGTCCATTCTGCGTCGATGCGTGCAGCAAATTAGAGTCAATAAGAGGAAAAAAGGATCCGAAAAAGGTCGCTGCCTTCATCGAAGCGGCGAAAAATGTTCTATGAATTTCGAGCCTGACAACAATGGATATTGGGGTGAGTTCGGCGGACGGTTCGTTCCCGAAACGCTCGTTGCGCCGCTCGACGAGTTGAACGACGCGTACCTTGCGTCGCGCGACGATCTCGAATTCCACGCCGAACTCGCAGACCTTCTGAAACATTATTCGGGCCGCCCAACATCGCTATACTTTGCGCGTCGGCTTAGCGAAGAACTTGGCGGCGCTCAAATTCATCTAAAACGCGAGGACCTGAACCACACCGGCGCGCACAAGATAAATAACTGCCTCGGCCAAATCCTTCTCGCTCGCCGAATGGGCAAGACGCGCATCGTCGCGGAAACAGGCGCCGGACAGCACGGAGTTGCGACCGCGACCGTCTGCGCTCTTTTCGGCCTGAAATGCATCGTCTATATGGGCAGCGAGGACATTCGACGCCAAGAACTGAACGTCTTTCGTATGCAGCTTTTGGGTGCGGAAGTTCGCGCCGTCGATACCGGTTCTCGAACGCTCAAAGACGCGATCAACGAAGCTCTTCGAGATTGGGTCTCGAATATTGCCGACACGTATTATCTGCTCGGCTCCGCCCTCGGCCCGCATCCCTATCCGCTGATGGTGCGCGAATTCCAAAGCGTCATCGGCCGCGAAGCTCGCCGCCAGATATTAGATACGGCAGGTAAACTGCCCGACCTTCTCGTCGCCTGTGTCGGCGGCGGTTCGAACGCGATCGGGCTTTTCCATCCGTTCCTCGATGACGAAAGCGTCTCGATGACCGGCGTCGAAGCGGGCGGACGCGGCACTGCACTCGGAGAGCACGCCGCTCGATTCGCAAAAGGCGCTGCCGTCGGCGTCCTGCAAGGCACGCGGAGCTACGTCCTTCAGGACGATGACGGCAATATCGCATCCACACATTCTGTTTCGGCGGGGCTAGATTATGCCTCCGTCGGTCCCGAACATTCCTATCTTCGCGATCTCGGACGCATAAAATACGATTCCGTTACCGATGCGGAAGCCCTCGAAGCCTTCCAACTTCTTTCGCGTACCGAAGGCATCATTCCGGCTCTCGAGTCTGCTCACGCCGTCGCATTTGCGGTCAAAGAGGCGCCGAAAATGCAGCGTGAACAGATAATGATCGTCAACGTCTCCGGCCGCGGCGACAAGGATGTCGATTCCGTTCGGCGGGTTCTCGATGGAGGCGGAAAATGAGCGAACGCATCACGCAGAACTTAAAGAATGGACGCGGATTCATTCCGTTCGTTACGGCGGGCGACCCCGACGATGAGTCTTCGCTCGAAATTTTGAAGTTGCTTGCCTCGCGCGGCGCTAACGTGATCGAACTCGGCGTCCCGTTCTCCGATCCGATGGCGGACGGCGTCGTCATTCAACGCTCGTCCCAGCGTGCTCTCGACAAAGGCGTAAACCTCGGCCGCGTCCTTTCGCTCTCCGCGAAGTTGCGTAGATCGTGCGATGTCCCGATCGTGCTTTTCAGCTACTTGAATCCGATCTTGAGATTCGGCACCGATCAGTTGTGCGTTGCGGCAAAAGAGAGCGGCGTTGACGGCGTCTTGATCGTCGATGCGGTAGATATTGAAGCCCGCAAGCTTGCCGAAGCTTTCGCGAAACACGGGATATCACTCATCTCGCTCGTCTCGCCCACGACCGAAGAGGAACGCCTTAAGAACATCTGCCGAAACGCACGCGGATTCATTTATGCCGTCTCGCGCGCCGGCGTAACCGGAGCTAACAGTTCCCAGTCGAACGAGGCCGAGAATTTGGCGGCTAGAGTACGAAATCTCACCGATCTGCCGATCGCCGTCGGGTTCGGAATTTCGACGCGAGAACAGGTCGAAAACGTCTGGAAATTTGCCGATGCGGCCGTCGTCGGCTCTGCCATTGTGGCGGAGATCGAGGCTTCGCTCGAAGCCCAAGACGCTCTTAGCCGTGTCGAGGTTCTACTAGATCAATTATTGCCGTTGCAAAAGACGGCGCATACTCATAAAGTTGAAGGTTCACGATCGTGAAAAATATGTTAATCGTAATGAAGCCCGGCGCCAGCGCCGGTGAAATTGAAAAGGTGCTCGAAGTCGTGGAATCGCTTGGGTTTCGCGGACATTCGATGCCGGGCGAGACTCGAACCGCCATCGGCGTTACCGGAAATCGCGGTTCCGTAGATCCCGCGAATTTTGAGAATCTGCCCGGAGTTGCCGAGGCGATACGCGTAACCCAGCCTTATAAGCTAATACTTCGCGACGCTCGGCCCGAACGTTCCGTCGTTAAAGTAGGGACAGCAACGATCGGCGGCAGCGAACTCGCGATCATTGCAGGGCCTTGCGCTATCGAATCTCGGACCCAACTCACCACCGTTGCACGCGAAGTTGCCGCAAGCGGCGCGAAATTCCTTCGCGGCGGAGCATACAAACCGCGAACTTCACCTTACGCATTCCAGGGCTTGGGCGAAGAAGGCCTCAAGATGCTCGCTGACGTCCGCGAAGAGACCGGCCTCAATATCGTTACCGAAGCGATGGACGAGCACGGCGTCGATGCCGTCGAAAAATACGGCGATTGCATACAGATCGGTGCGCGGAATATGCAGAATTACTCGCTTCTGCGATACGTCGGGAAGACACGCAAGCCCGTGCTCCTGAAACGCGGCCTTTCGGCAACGCTAGAAGAATTCCTCCTCGCCGCCGAATACGTGATGAGCGAAGGCAATTACGATGTAATTCTTTGCGAACGCGGCATCCGCACCTTTGCGAATCACGCCCGTAACACTATGGATCTTTCCGTCGTGCCGGCAGTCCATAGAATGACGCATCTGCCGATAATCGTCGATCCTTCACACGCGACAGGCCACAATTATATGGTCGCACCGCTTTCAAGAGCGGGGATCGCTGTCGGCGCCGACGGCGTCATCATCGAGGTCCATCCACGGCCCGCTGAAGCCCTTTGCGACGGAGCGCAGGCCTTGACGCTTGCACAATATCGCGACCTTGTCGAACAATTGCTCGCGATCCGTGAGGTTACCGTCGAAGCGACCAGAGGCACAACGCTTTACGCAGAATCTTTCGCCCGATAGCCATATCCAAATAGAAAAAGGATCCGCGCGTTCCCTGCCATCCCGAAAACCGGCAGATGAACTCGCGGATCTCTTTTTCTCGAAGCTATCGCGGCAGAGTGCCTTTTGCCTATTTCACCGGCCGCAGCTTCAAAAGCCCGTAAATGTGTATGTACGAGCAGATAACGCCTGAAACTATCAGGAATGTCATCGGCAGACAGCCGACCGTCTCCGGCGCCGAACGCAATAACACACCCGCTCCCGCTCCTAAGCCCGCAAAAACAAGGCGTGGACGAAGCCAAGAGCCGAACGCCGGAACGCCGTCAACTTCTATCAAAAGGTATGGCAGAACGAGCGCTAGAAGCGCCGCGATCGTAAGCAGAAGCGTATCCAATCCAAAGAATGTTGCCGAACGAGCAAGTTCAGCCATCAAAAAGAATAACAAAATGCTCGTGTCCAATGATCGGTAACGCTTCTGTGTCATATATTTACCCTGTTTTGCTTAAGACTTCAGTTTAGTATTCTTATTTTCCCTTGCTGCCGCTGAATTGCGAGTATGCGACTCGGAAAAGCTCCGAGAGTGCGTCGGCCGTTTCGGCGGAAATATTCTTGTCCGCCCTCAAATGAGCCGAGACGATCTCAGGCGTCGATTCGTGCGGATAATACACCACAGGCTCGACATCGCTTCCCGTGTGTTTTTTCATCACGCGATCGACCGGCATATCGAGCCACTGCGTGATCCGTGCGATATTCTCGGCGTCCGGACTGCCTTTGCCGCTCTCGATGCGCGAAAGCGTCGAGGCAGAAACCTGCGTTACATCCCCAACGTCCCTTAGGCTTAGCTTCCGTTCCTGCCGACGCCGGCGGATCGCCTTGCCCAATTCATTCGTGTCAATAAGACTGTCGTTCTTGAAAACCATAGTTCTCCTCATCCTCCATGAGTGCTCGTGCAAAGATGCACGAGCTGTTTCACAAATAAAACATAACACACTAAATTTTTAATTGCAACACCTTGTTTCGTGCTTGCAACAAAAATATTTATTTGCTACGATGTTGCACAGATGACACATTCTCCGTAGGTAATTCATCTATGAGAGAGAACAAAAGCTGAGCAGATACCTTCAGCCTGAAAGGTATTTGCGAACAGGGTCGAAGGTTGTAGACGGCAGCTTCCGGTAAAGAACGACAGGCGGTTCGAGGCGGAGCGTAGCTGCACGAAAGGGTTGAAAGCCGACGGCTGAACACAACACACAGAAGGAGAAATTTACATATGAAGAACACCGCTATCAAGAAGAAAATGAGCGAACCGAGAGTCGCGGAAGAGACATCGAACGTGGTCGATTTTTCGGCAACGCTGCAGGGACTGCATGAAACGGTCGATCCGAATTTGATCCGCAGGCGTGCGGGAATGCGTGACCGCAACGGCCATACGCAAATGGTCGAATACGTCGAATGGCACACGGTCGCGGACATCCTGGACGAAAAGGCTCCGAATTGGCAGCACGAGATCCGCGATCTTCGTTCGATCGGCGACATTATGACCGTTACCGTTGCGATCACGATCGACGGCATCACCCGCGAAGGCGTCGGCACCGGTCGCGCGGCGAGCGAGACCGGGATCAAGAAGGCCGAACACGACGCGCTAAAGCGTGCGGCTGTGAAATTCGGGATCGCCCGAGAACTTTATAAGAAAGAGTTCGACGAGATCGCAGAGGCCGAAGGAAGCGACGACGCCGGGGACACGCATCGTGTCAATTCGGATCCGGTCGCACGCTCCCTCGGCGATATGGTAACGGCAAAGCAGCTTGGGATGATCCGTTCGATCGGCAGGAATTCCGAGATCGATGTCGATGCCGAATGTCGCGAGATGATGCGCTGCTCGGTCGAGGAACTCTCAAAACGCGCGGCTTCTGATCTGATCGACCACTTGCAGACGATCTCGCATCGCGGCGGAACGATCCGGCCGATGCGTCGAGCAAGCTAACGGCCTCCAATGTTTTGGGTTGCGGCAAAATAGCGCGTCACGCCGCTCTCCTCCATGGAGCGGCAAAACAAACTCCCACAACCGCCGCAACTCAAAACTCCTCCTCGCCTCATTACTTGCTTTCGACAAGTTTCCCATCGGTATCGAAGACCTCGACGGTCGGGGCGAATTTGTTTATTTGGGGGACGACGGATTCGGCGTCTCCGACGACGACGATCGCCATTTCGTCGGGGCGGATATATTTTTGAGCGGCGTCTTGGACTTGCTCTGCGGTAACGGCGCTCACCTTTTCGCGGTACGTCTGCAAATAGTCGTCGGGCAGGCCGTAGAGTTCCCTGTTCAGGAGCAGGGTCGTTAGGCCTTCCTGCGTTTCGGCACGGATCGGAAAGACGCCGGTCAGGAAATTCTGCGCGTCGAGAAGCTCGTCGCTTCCGACTCTTTCGGAGCGAATACGCTCAAATTCCTTAAAGAATTCCGAGATGCTCTCGCCCGTAACGTCATTGCGGACTTCGGCGGTCGCTTCGATATCGCCGGCAAGTGAGCGTGCGTCCATACGCGTGTAAGCGCCGTACGTGTAGCCTTTTTCCTCGCGTAGATTCATAAAAACGCGCGACGAAGCGCCTGCACCGAGCACTTGATTCATCACAAGCGCCGGGAAGAAATCCGGCGACAAGCGGTCAAGCCCGGAATTCGCGATGACGATGTTCGATTGGCTCGAACCCGGACGATCGACGACCGTGATCGACCGCTGCTGTCGCGTCGGGACTTCCGCAAAACTCCGCTTAGGCGCTTCGCCCGACTCCCAACCGTCCAGGTGCTGTTCGAGTTCTTTGATGACCTCATCGCGGCGGACGTCGCCGACGATCAGCATAACGGCGTTATTCGGGATCAAAGCCGCTCGGTGCGTCGCGCGGAGTTTTTCACGCGTAATGCCTTCGACGTCCTTCGGCTGCAGCGAGACGTGGGAATACGGATGTTTGCCGTAAATGAGCCTTGCCGCCTGCTCGCCCGCAAGGAACGGCGGCTGCGATCGTTGAAACTTCAGATTTTCGAGAAGATTTCGCCTGTAAAGGTCGATCTCGTTCTCGGGAAATGTCGGCTTTAGGACTATCTCCGAAAGCATCTCGAAGATCGCCGACGTGTAAAACGAAAGCGATGAGGCCGAGATGGACGTAAAATCGAACGAAGAGTGGGCCGAAAGGCCTGCACCGAGACGCTCGATCTTCTCTGCAAGCTGCTGGCTCGAATAATTCTCCGTGCCTTCGGTCAAGAGCAACGCCATCGCGGACATAAGCCCGTGTTCGTTCTCCGATTCGTCGATATCGCCCGAAAAAAAGGAAAGTCTGTAGCTTACGAGCGGCAGCCTTTCATTCTCGAAGATGACGACGCGAAGGCCGTTCGACAGCGTCGTTTCAAATGGCCTCAATATCTCGAAAGGAATTGGAGCGAGCGGTGCGGGCGGTTGTTTTCTAAAGTCCGGATTCATTAAATGTTTTTCTTTGCGTTCGTATTTTTAAGCAGGCTGTTTCGCGGGGACGACGTCGAGCAGCGCTCGATTCTCCGTATTAAGGAATTTAGCGACGTTCAGACGTATCTGCTCGGCAGTTACGTTCAGAAGGCCGTCGAGTTCCGCGTTGAACAGGCAGGGATCGTTATCGTATAGAGCGAACTCTGCAAGCTGCTGCGTCCGTGCGAGCGAAGATTGCCGCGTGCGGACCGCGTCATTCAAGAGCTGATTCTCGATCTTCTCCATTTCTGAAGGCGTCGGTCCGTGGACAGCCAAGTCGCGGATCTCGTTCATTATCGTTTCGCGGATCGCGCTTATGTCCTCGTCGGGTTTCGGGATCGCTCCGACGAAAATGCTCGATGGACCGCGCCTCTCGTCCGTAAAGCCGAATAACTGAATAACCGATTCCTCGCCTTTGACGAGCTTCTGATATAGCCGCGAACTGTCGCCGTCATAGAGCACCTTGCCCGCGAGGTAAAGAGCCTTGAATTCTTCGCTCCCGCGTTTCGGGGTCTTCCATCCGATCAGGAACGCCGGGAAAGGAGCGAGCGGGTCTTGCCATTCGCTGTAATTAGCGGCGACCTCTTCAGGCTCTTCCACGTCGATCGCGGGCGAGCGCGGCTGGCTCGGAATGTCGCCGAAGAACTTCTCGATCAGCTCTTTTGCTTCCGCCGGATCGAAGGCGCCCGAAAGGACGAGCACCGCATTATTCGGGGCGTAATATATTCGGAAGAATTCCTGTACGTCTTCGACAGACGCCGCATCTAGATGATCCATTGAACCGATCGTCGAATGTGCGTTCGCGAAATTCTTGTAGATCATCGCGCTTATCAGGTCGAAGATCTGCCCGTACGGCTGATTGTCGTATCGAAGACGCTTCTCTTCCTTGACGGCTTCGCGCTGATTGTCGAGATTCTCCTGCGTTACGGCAAGCGAACGCATTCTGTCGGATTCGAGCCAAAGCCCGAGCGGAAGTTGATTAGCCGGCAGCGTCTCGAAATAATTCGTGCGCTCGCTCGAAGTCGTTCCGTTCATCGTGCCGCCGGCTTTCATAATGTATTGAAAATGCCCGGCTTTCGGCACGTTCTCGCTTCCCTGGAACATCATATGCTCGAAGAGGTGTGCAAAACCCGTGCGGTCATCGCGTTCGTTCCGCGACCCGACGTCATAATAGACGGCCAAAGATACGACAGGTATCGCGTCATCCCGATCGAGCACGACACGCAGGCCATTTCCAAGCGTGAATTGCTCAAGTGTCAGCGGCGGCAATTTAAATGAATGCGGCATTAAAAATATCTTACTGCAAAAGGCGAACGAAGGACAAAATCTAGGACAATTCATCACTAGCCGTCCGATTCCCGCCCGTCGCGCTCCCAACCTCTTAAGATTGCGGACAAAGCGCTCAAATAGTAAACTTTCAGCTATTTCACTATGAACGAATGGCTATTGAAAAGTCTGGTTTGTCCGAGGGACAAGCAAAGCCTCGAATATGCTGGCGGTCAATTGAACTGCACTGACGGTCATATTTATCCGGTATTCGACGATATCCCGTTATTGTTGGTCGATGATGCCGAAACTACGCACGGTTACATAACGAAATCCCTCGAAAAAGTACGTTCGGAGCAGCCTGAAACAGCTCCAACGGTCAGCAAGAATGGTGAGATCGACGAGTTCGTCCAGGGCGAAATTCCATATACGTCGGGCATAATGTATTTTTCAGTACAACACAAGCTCACACGCTATCCGATCCCGGAAACTCCTTTGCCGAAAGGCCATGGGGAACGCCTGCTCGACATCGGTTGCAATTGGGGCAGATGGTCGATTGCCGCCGCGAGAAAAGGCTATAAGCCGGTCGGATTGGACCCGAGTCTCGACGCAGTTCTGGCCGCTCGACGTGTTTCAAAGCAGCTCGGCGTCGAAACAGACTTCGTCGTCGGGGACGCACGTTTTCTTCCTTTCGCTGGCAACGCATTCGACACGGTATTTTCGTACGGAGTTTTCCAGCACCTCAGCAAAGATAACGTCAGGATATCGCTGGCAGAAGCATCGCGGGTTCTAAAGGCGAATGGCCGCGGTATGTTTCAAATGCCGAATAAATACGGCATACGGTCCTATCAACAGCGCAGGCGTCGCGGCTTTACCGAAGGCGAGGGCTTCGAGGTTCGATATTGGACGCCGCAAGAATTACTCGACACGTTCGAAAACCAGTTCGGCGAAACAAAGCTGACGGCGGATTGCTACTTGGGGCTTGGGATTTTGAAAAGCGATATCGACCTGTTACCGATGAAATACAAAGCAGTCGTGCACGCGTCCGAATTGTTAAAAAAAGCGAACAAGGTCATCAAACCGCTCAAAAATTTTGCCGATGCAGTTTGGCTAGAGACCATCAATCAGAAACAATAAAAATAGATGAGTGTAATTTTAGGGATCAATACCTTTCACGCGGGTTCCTCCGCGGCAGTTGTAGTTGACGGCGAACCGATCGTCGCGTTGCCGGAAGAGCGCTTGAACCGCGTCAAATATTACGCCGGTTTTCCAAAACTCGCGATATTGAGGTGCCTCGAGATCGCCGGTCTAAAGTTTTCGGACATCGACGGCGTGGCGGTTGGCCGTGATTCATCGGCGAACCTTCACAAGAAGCTGGAATTCGCGATCAAAAACCCGAGCCGTTTGCTGAATCTGGCGAAGATACGAAGCAAAGGCAAAACGTTTGACGACATAAAGAGCCTTTTGGCTACGCAATTCGAGATCGATCCTGCTGAATTGCGTTTCAAACTTTACAACGTTGAGCATCACCTCGCGCACACCGCAAGCGCGTATTTCGCATCTGAATGGGAACATTCTGCCGGTATCACGATCGACGGTTCCGGAGACTTCGTTTCATGCCTGTTAAGCGATTGCGTAGGGGACGAGATCCGTCCGCAAAAAAAGATATTCGTCCCGCACTCGCTCGGTACGCTCTATACCGCCGTTTGCCAATTCATCGGTTACGGAAAATACGGCGACGAAGGCAAGGTAATGGGGCTTGCGCCGCTCGGCGAAGACCGCTATCGCGAATTTTTCGAAGGAATGCTGAAGCCTGTCTCCGGCGGCTTCGAACTCAACCCTGAATATTTTCTGCCCTTCGGTGCGAATCAAGGAATGGAGATCAACGACGCGGGCGAAATGATCGTTCACCGACTCTATTCTGATAAGTTCATCGAGGCCTTCGGCGAACCACGCGAACGCCACGCCGAGATAACTCAGCGTGATATGGATATTTCCTTCGGACTGCAGCGGATATTCGAAGAATACTATATGCGGATCGTGAATTCGCTTCACGAACTCGTCCCGACGCATCGCATTTCTATGGCCGGCGGATGCACTCTCAATAGCGTCGCCAATGGAAAGCTCTTGCTTGAAACGCCTTTCCGTGAAACGTGCATCCAGCCCGCGGCAGGCGATGACGGGCTGTCACTCGGGTCGGCTCTCTATGTCAGCAATTCCGTCCTGAAGGAAAAGCGCCGTTGGGTGATGAAAAATTCATATCTCGGCGACGAATATTCTGATAGCCATATCAAATCCGAACTCAATCGTTATGGACTTGCGTTCCGCGAACTCAGTCGCGAAGCTCTGCTCGAAGAAACCTCGAACGAAGTTGTCAAAGGAAATGTCGTCGGCTGGTTTCAGGGTCGTATGGAGTGGGGCCCGCGGGCTTTGGGCAATCGCTCGATAATCGCGCATCCCGGCTTTCCGAATATGAAGGACATTTTGAACGCCCGCATCAAGCACCGCGAATCTTTCCGTCCCTTCGCGCCGTCAGTTTTGCAAGAGAGGCAATCGGAACTTTTTGAACAAGATCATCCGTCACCGTTTATGCTCCATGTTTATAAGATACGACCTGAGTGGCGGGAACGTCTTTCGGCGGTTAATCACGTCGATGACACCGGCCGTTTACAAACCGTTGCACGCGAGGAGAACCCGCTTTATTACGATCTCATCAAGAAATTCGAATCAAAGACCGGCATTCCCGTGATACTAAATACGAGCTTTAACGAGAACGAACCGATCGTCCACGAGCCGGCCGAAGCGATAGAGTGTTTTATGCGCACAAAAATGGATACGCTAGTGATCGGTTCGTTTATCTGCAAAAAGGTGGAGTAGACAAATGGATTGGAAAGTTGACGAGATCAAAGAATTGAGAGGCTTCACCATCGAGTGGGCCGAGGAAGGAAATTACATTCTTTCCCGATCTAACGTACTTTTCCATTGTGCTTCGCTCCGAGAGCTCCCGTTCAAAAAGCTTGCCACTATCGATGCTCCTACTTGGAAGGCGTACGCCAGCCGTTTTCGTTTGGCGCAACGTTTGCTGCGTTTTATGGTTACGAACGCAGTTCCGCTCCCGAACGGTGATATTTTTGTTACGTTCGACAAGACGGCCGGGATAATTCGCAACGGCAAATACCAAGCTCTCCGCGGTATGGAACGCCCTTGCCGCGTACTGCGTTCCGCCTGCGCCGTTGATGTAGAAGGAAATGTCTTTTTTGGCGAGTATCTATCGAACGTGGAACGCGGCGAAATGCGTATCTACAAATATCGGTCGGGTTCCGACGCCCTCGAAATTGCCTATACCTTCCAGGCCGGAACGATCCGACATATTCATGGGATCTACTTCGATCCGTTCACGAAAAATCTCTTCTGCCTGACCGGCGACGACGATCGCGAGTGCCGCATCCTGCGGACCTCCGACGATTTCAAGACGATCGAAACCGTTGGCGAAGGCGACGAAACATGGCGCGCCGTCAGTTTGCTCTTCGCGAAGGATTCGATCTATTACGGGATGGACGCGGAATTTCGCACGAACAACATCTACAAGCTCGACCGTAACACTTTGGAAAAGCAGAGTCTTGGTGAAGTGAGCGGCACCTATTCTATTCAAAGCAGATCGGCGACGAGCTATTTTTCGCGACGACGGCCGAAAACTCCCCAAGCCAAACCGAGAACGTCGCCGCACTCTGGCATGTATCGCCTGATGGGTCGCTGAATGAGATCGCCCGTTTCGAGAAGGATCTCTGGCACAAGACGTTGTTTATGTTCGGCACGATCCACTTCCCTTACGGATCGGTCAAGACGGGCGATCTTTACTTCCATCTGGTAGGCGTTCGCGAGGACAACCGCGTATTTCGGCTGCACCGCAATTAGTCCATCATAGATCAGATTAAATCCGAACAGATTTCGAAAGATCAAAGAAGCTCGACTTCGGACGTAGAGCGATTCCATTTGCGTCGCGGACAAGCGTTCCCTCTCGAATGTCCCTGCCTGCTGGCCGCTTCCGCCTATGGAGTTCTCGCGGATTCGACTCTTTACGCGAAAGAGTGCTAGACTTCAGAATAGGGCGATTTATATTCACCATTCATGAGAGCTGACAAGGGATAGGAGGACCCACAATGCAATCAAATTCAGAAACATCGAAGCGACGCGGTGGGCGAGGCCGCGTCTCGTTATACTTTTTGCTCGGAGCAGGAATCGGTGCAGTTGCTACACTGCTCTTTAATCCGCGAACGCGAACGAAGGCTCAAAACCTTTACGCGGTCGAACCTCGAAACGACCGCAAGGACGAGGTCTCAAACTTGCGCCGCCTGGAGGACGGATCAAAGAACCGGCCGTTAAGCGATCAGAGGATCGCAGGTCTCGCTCTTGGCGCAGAAACTGCCGCTAACGCTCGGAAACGGAGCGCCCGTAACGTGATACTGCCCGATCTGCGTATTTCGGAGCAGCGATATCGGCTCGCACACAGCGGACGGCGTCCGTCGAACATTCTTTAGAAAGGACGAAACGAGATGACGAAGAAAGCCGAATTTTTGGACGTAGAACCCGACGCTGACGTAAAAGAGGCGTTCGAGGACGCCGAAAGGGTAAATGAAGGGTCGCAGGAGCAACTTATCGAAAAGCTCGAACAATACACGAACACGTCGCCGGCACTTTCCGGCGGCGATATCGATGCGGCTTGGGAAGATGCCGATGATGTCGGCGAAGAGGCGGCCGGCGGCCCGAACCCGACCCCCGACCAAGACGTCGTAGAGGAGATCGCCGAAGCCTACGGTGTTACGTTCCAGGATGATCAGCCGCTCAATATGATCGAGAAACTTGAAGAGCGCGATGAGAACCGCTGGGAGCTGAACCCTGCGTCGGCGGACGAATAGCCTCCCGCTATTGAGTTTCGGCCGTGTTGCGTCGTGCGATAGCGTATAGAACCGCTTTCGCCTGAAACGGCGTCAACTCGGGGTGCGTCTCGACCAGACGGGCAAGTAAGCCCGTAATGTGCGGGCACGCAAAACTGTTGCCTGTCAGCGTGCGGTAACCGCCGCCTGCCCACGGCGTGCGAATACTGACGCCCGGCGCCGTTAGTTCGATCACCTCGCCGTAGTGAAATCCGAACTTCAGCGGATCCGTTTCCTCACTTTTTACAACAGATAGCAGCGACGACGAAAATATCGACGGAAAGCTCGGCTGCGGCAAGTTGTTCGCCGCCGCGACCACGATACAGCCGGCTTGATACGCTCGATCGAGCAGGTCGTGTAGCGGCGCAAAGAACTGCGGCTTTGTCGTCCCAAGACTCAAGTTAATGATCTTGTAACGCTGCTTGACGGCGTATTCAAGCCCCGCGAGGAAAACCTGCGCGTCTCCCGAACCGCTTGCGCCCAGCACGCGTATGCTCGCGATCTTCGCCTCCGGCGCAAGCCTTGTGATTATTCCCGCGCAAGCTGTCCCGTGCCCCGCGAGGTCGCCGTCATCAACCGGCAAGAATGTAACTTTCGTTCCCTCGACCTTCGCTCCGACCTCGTCGATGATGCGGCCCGCAAGCTCCGGATGCGAGGCGTCAACGCCGCTGTCGATCATTGCGACGGTTACGCCGCGACCGGTGGCAGACAGCCAATCGCCGTCGGCAACAAAGCCTGGCGTCGGCGCTTTGTTGTGCGTGGAGCCTCGGGTCTTACTCATCAATGAATTCAAGACCGCTCAAGTTTGATTTCGAATACTGGATGATGCTTTCGAGCATCTTTCGGCAAAGTTCGATCTCGGCGTCACCCATCGCCGAAAGCTCGTTTATCAATGCGGCGATCTCGAGAGCGCGTCCGTGCGACGAGACATCGCGCATCGACCGCAGCCACGTCTGCACCTCTTTGCGTTCTTCCTCTGTATGGGCGACGCGGCTGCTAAGGTCGTAAAGCAGATCGGCCTCGAAGTATGCGTTGACGAGAGCCGCGACAGACTCGGCGTAAACCGTCGCAAGATCCATCTCGTCCGCGGTGAACGCAGAATATGGCGGATCGCCCGCACGATTCACGTATTCGAGCACGCCGATCACGTCATTCCTGAACCTCAGCGGCAGAGCGAGAATGTGTTCGGTCGAAAAGCCCGTCGCCTTATCGACCTCGGCGTAAAAGCCGCTTTCGTCGTCCGGCTCGGAGATCGCCATCGGCTGGCCGGACATCAGCACGAATCCCGCAATGCCCTTTCCGGCAGGTATCTCAAGCCCAATGACCTGATCGGCGACCTCACCGGTTGCGGCAAGGAACGTCAGAGCGCCCGAGTCCTCTTTTCGGACAAGGATCGATGCGCCGGCTGCCTTCAGCCTCGCGGACGAGGTCTCAAGCAGTTCGGTCATCGCCTCCTTTAGCGGGTCGGCAAGTCGCTGCGAAAGGTCGGTGATCCGGATGAGCACCCGGAATCGTTCGATGAACTCTTCTGATCGGTTTTCGGCCATAGACGCGATTTTCCGCAAAATTACGCTACTTTTCAACTGCGTGACTCCTTTGCTGGAACTTTCCTCCAATTAGTGCTTTAATGCCTTCAAATAAAATTCGAACGGGACGGCCGACCTGAGTGCCGATCAGAGCTGTCCCGCTTTTTTCGAGCCGCAGGTTTCGTTAATTGCCCTTTCAAGCGAAATGCGTGTTGCGTGAGGCTCGTTTAGTGTCTTTGGCAGCCTATGAGAACTCTATTCGCAGTTGTTTTTGTGCTTGGCCTCGCCGCGGAAACATTCGCCCAAGCGTCGATCCTGCCCGAAAAGCCGGAGCCGTTCAAGCTGACCGAAGGTTCATCCTTTACCGCCTCCGGAAATTCAGCAGCACGCAAGACGCGCAAGATCTCCGGCGAGATCGCCGAGGCGGAAGCCATTATACGGGGCAATCTCGCGGGCACTCTGCCGACCGGCCCAGAAATGACGAGATCGGCGGCGATCGGCGCTCTCAGGAGCCTCGACCCGCACTCGAACTTCTTCGACGAACGCGAATGGCAGGACCTTCTCGACCAGGAAGACAGCGCATACACGGGCATCGGCGCGACGATCCAGAGCTATGACACGGACGGCGTCTTATCGACATATATTCTCGACGCGGTTCCGGGTTCGGGAGCGGCCGCCGCCGGCTTGAACTACGGCGATCGAATCATTGCCGTCAACGGACGCTCTGCGGTCGGACTTGGCACCGACGAGGTTCGCGACCTGCTTCGCGGACCCGATAGATCCGCCGTTACCGTAAAGCTCGAAAGAGCCGCGACCGGCCGAACCGAAGTGATCGTCCTAAAACGCGCAAGCATTCGTCAGCCGTCGATCCCTGATTTTTACATTCTAAAACCCGGCATCGGTTACATCGACCTTTCCGAAGGCTTCAACTTCACGACGTCCGACGAAATGGACCTCGCTCTTCGTCGTCTTAAACAGCAAGGTATGACCTCGCTCATTCTCGACCTGCGCGGAAATCCCGGCGGCATCGTGCAGCAGGCCGTCAAGGTCGCGGAGAAATTCCTGCCGTCTGGAACCTTGATCCTGAAACAGCGCGGGCGTTTTGCGAGCGATTCGCGCGACTGGTATTCAAAGAACGCCGATCCCGAGACGATGCCGCTCGTCGTGCTCGTGAATCAGGATACGGCGTCGGCATCCGAGATCGTTGCCGGTGCATTTCAGGACAACGACCGTGCGTTGATCGTCGGTACGCGTACATTCGGCAAGGGATTGGTCCAGAGCGTCATCGACCTGCCATTCGGAACCGGCGCGACGATCACCGCGGCACGATATCTGACGCCGTCCGGCCGTTCGATCCAAAGAGACTATACGCGAATCGGCTTGTACGAGTACTACAAACACGTTTCACCCGCCGATTCGATACAAAGTACCTTTTTCGAGGCGCGAACCGCTACAGGCCGCCGTGTGCTCGGCGGGAACGGCATCGAGCCGGACAATGTCGTCGTCGAAACAGAAATGACGCGTTCGCAGGCCGATCTCCTCAAACCGCTCTTCTTCTACATTCGCGAGACAAAAGCAGCTTCCGGCAGCCAGCCGAACGTTTCGGGACTGCTGTCAAAGGTGTCGTTCAAAGTGAGCAAGACCGATAACACGTTCCTCGAAGGCCGTCTCAAATACGAGATCGCCGTCGCCGAAAGCGGAACGACGCGTGCGAAACGCGTCTTGAACGAGACCGATCCGCAGATCGATGCTGGCATTAGGGCGTTGCGCAGTGCCAAAGACCTTTACCTCGCCGCGCAGAACCTCGTCCAAAGCCCTGTCGCCGCAACTAGCGTGAATAGGTGATGACCTGCCCGCGTTCGCCGACCGCGCATCCGTATTTTTTCGCCATAAACAGGCCGTAGAAATCACCTTTAACGCCGCTGTTCTCAAGGACCCAAGTCTTTCCTTTGTCGTAGGTGCGGATCAACAGACCGCGAAACCCGACCGCAAAGCCGTTCTTGTCGTCCGCAAAATAGACGCGCTTCAGAGTTTCCTTTGACGGGGAATCGACCTTTTCCCACGACGCGCCGCCGTTCTCGGTCCTGATTATCGAACCGCCGCCGCCGACCGCAAAGCCGTTCGTATCGTCGCGAAAATCGACTGCGAACAATGCCCTTTCGACGCCTGTCTTTTGGATCGACCACGAACGCCCGCCGTCCTCCGTTATCATCACGAGACCTTTGTCGCCGACGATCCAGCCACGCTGTTTTCCGTCAAAATCCAGGTGAAAGATCTCCGCTTTTGACGGCAGCGGCACGCGGCTCCAGGACTCGCCTTCGTCCTCGGTCAGCATCAGAAGCGAATCGACGATCTCGTCGCGTGCGTTCACGATCGAGCCAATCGCGAGGCCGCGTTTCTTGCCCGCGAACCGTATGCTCGTGAACTCCGGCGTGCCCTTTGTGAAGTCTCCGGCGCGATAGATCCGCGTCTGTTTCCAAGTCTCGCCGGCGTCGTCCGTCTTGAACATAAGTTTGCCGGCGACGAGATATCCGTTCTTTTCGTTTCGAAAATAGATCTCGCTGATCGATTCCGTCGTGTTTAGCGGATACTTCTGCCAGCTTGCTCCGCCGTCTCTCGTCGAAGCCAAAAACCCGTTGTCGCCCACAATAAAGCCTCGGGACGAAGATGTAAAATAAACCGCGACAAGGTCCTCGGTCGTTCCGCTGTTGCGGACCGTCCAGGTTCCCTGCGCGGCCGCAATGCAAACTGCTGCCAATATCAACAAAAAAGTAAAGAAAATTCTCAAGGCGCTCATTAACCTCCGACGCGATTTTTACCTGTCGTTTGCGGTAGGATACCGTTTGAGACGGCAAAATGCATCTCTTGAACGCCTTGAGAAGCCTGTCATAGCTACTTAACTACCCTGTAAACCTTGCCTTTCCAGACAATTACGACCTGCTCGCCGAGCGAAAGATACTTCGCGATCTCGGGCTGCTGACTTACAAGGTCAAAGTACTCGTCCGAACCGAAAGTTACCTTTTGCTCGGCAAGCCCCGCCTTCGGATCGTACTCGCCGTCGGTCCAAACTCCGCCGAGAAGATAGAACGTTTTTATATCGACCTTGCGGACGTCGCGACTCGTTTGAGCTTCGTCGTCGGCAAGCGACCGCATATCCTTCTTCTCCTGCGCTCTTAGGCTGTCGGCGACTGCCTGCTTTCCGCTGACCTGCATCGCCGGCGCCGGAGCCTCGCTCTTCCGCCGCGCGATCCCTGCCATCGAAGCCGGCGGAACAAGGCCGTTGCCGTTGCCTGCCCGATCCATCTCGAAGCTGCCGTCGGTCGCTAAGTATGACGTGTATGGCGTAACGATGCCGTAGCGTGTGCCGAGATCGACGATCTCATCGCGAAGCTCTTTGTTCTCGCCGTTATTGCGTATCTGCTCGACGAGCCAGCCGACGCGCCGATTTGCCCAAAGGCGTGCAAGGAACGTGTTCGCTTCCGCACGTTCGGGAAAGTCGAGGCTGTTGTAAGTGAACGTCTGCCGCTTTCCGGCAAATGTTCCCGTCAGCTTGACGACCGCGTTGTTCAGCGAACTGTCGTTCTTATATCGCCCGATGATCGTGATCTGATCGCCGCGAAAAAGGTCAGTAATGTTCCGCGGATAAACGAGATCCGCCAGCACGCCGCCCATGTCTATCTCGATGCCGGTCATTACGGGCGAATTAACCTTTGCGAAGAATTTCGAGACCTTCACCTCGATGTCTTCTTTCGGCTGTATGTAATCGGCAACGCCGGAATTTTCAGCCGCGAGCTTGTCGAGAAGCCGCGTGTTCACGTCATATCCGACGCCGAAGTTAAACAGATGCAGCCCCGGAACCTTGATCGCCGCCGCGTTCTTTAATATCTCGTCAACATTTTGCACGCCGACCGTCGGAAGTCCGTCGGTCATAAAGACCATCATCTTCGGGCGATCCGACTTGTCGAATTGCCGCAAACCGGCACGAAGTGCGTCGTTGATATTCGTACCGCCGTTCGGCCTTAGAGCTTCGACGAACGCAAGCCCGCGTTTCTTGCCCGCATCGTCCGCCTTTACGAGGCCTTTCTCCATCAAATGCTCTTCGCCCGCGAAGTTTATGACATTGAAGCGATCGCCGGCGCGAAGCCCTCGAATACCGAAAAGCAGACCGGCACGCGCCTTGTCCATCTTGCCTTCGTCCGCCATCGATCCCGACGTATCGATCACAAAGACGATGTCCTTGCTCGCGATCTCGCTTTCCCGAATGTCTGCCTTCGGCGAAAGCTGAAGCATAAAGTAGCCGTCCTTCCCCGTTTCGCGATAAGTTATCAGCGAGAGCCCGAAATCATCATCCGAAACCGTGTAGAAAAGTTCGAGGTCGCGGTTGCTGCCGCTCGTCTCGAAAGTAGCTTTCGCCGAACGCTCGGTAATATTCTTGATGTCGATCGAATGCGATGGCGAATAGATATTTCGTATAGAATTCCTTGCCTCGATCTCGATTGTGCCGGAGATCGTGCCGAATTGCTGCGACTGCGCCTCGCGGCGCTCTACCGTCGGTCGCACAGGACCGTCAACGGCGATCGGCGTCTGCCGCCAGAGATTGTGGCCTGTGCCGAGCGGATATCGATATGCGACCGTCCCGGAATCTGCCTTTAGCACCTGCGTGTATGTAAGTTCGAGTTTCTTGTCCGAGTTCGGCGGGATCGGAAAGATCGATGCCTGCAGCAGATTCTGCCCCGCATACTCTAGCAAGCCCGGATCGCGCTGACGCCGCACGATCGCATCGTAGATCCGCCGTGCCTCTTCACGCGAACGAACTTCGCCGACAAGCTTTTTTCCATTCTCCCAGATCGCGAATTCCGAGATCGAAGCTCCATCCGGGATCGGGAAAAAGTATGTGCCTTCAAGCGTGTACGGCGTGTCGTTGCGGAAAACCTGCTCAACGTGCGTCGTTGCGACCTGTCCGGAGATCTTCGTATCGAGCTTGATCGATTTGACCGGCAACGCGTTCGGCAGCGGCAAAGGCCTCGGCAGCGGCCTGCACGGCCGAACATCGCAAACAATGGGGACGAGAACTCCTTGAGCCTTTGTAATTACGCCTCCAAAAAGAAAAAGAAGCGTTAAGGGGAATGCAATTGCAATAACTTTCATAAAATTCTTCACCGTCGAACGGTCTCCTGCGTAAGGTTTAGTCAACCGTAGAACGCCTCGCCGCCACCCAACTTGCACAAAATATCAAATTCACCTTTCCGGATGCCCACCTTGTCAGCGATAGCGACCCGGCGAAGCCGGCCACGTGTCAGTAGCCCGCACGTGAGTAAGGGCTCGGCGCCAAATCGAAAAAAGCGGATCATAACCACAGAGCACACAGGGAGCACGGAGAGAATGAGGGCGACCGAACCGGTCCGCAGGCTCCACCCAAAGGCGGAAACACGACCGGTAGCGAGCGTGCCTCTTAGCATTCGTTCTATTTCATCAAACATCCGTCTCATCCTCCATCTACAAGCCTACCCATCCTTTCCACTCATTGGAAGGACAGTTTTCACGAATCGACACACTTTTCACAAAATGACACAGTTTTCACAAAACGGACAAAACGGACAAAACGGACAAACCGACCTTTCTTGAGCGTGCGTCACACCCGACAGAGTTTTGTCGGCGGCACAGCCGCCTCCGAGATGAATATGATGAACCACACCACGGCTTAAAAGCCGTGGCAATTCAAAAGGGCATCATATCGCTCGCGGTTCTGACCGGAGACGAGCAAGGCGCCGAATTGAATTTAGTTTTTACTGCGTTGGTGCCGGATTATCGCTGGCGAGGGCGTCGTCGATATCTTTTTCGATCTTCGCGCGGAGCTTTTCGACGAGGGATTCGCTGCGTTCAAGGCCGGCATCGACCCTTGATCTTGCGGCCTGTACCTCGGCAAGGAGCTTCTGCTGGCTCGCCTCTTCTGCGGCGAGGGATTTGGCTTTGGCCTCGCGAACTTCCTCAGGATGCATCGACCCGCCCATTTGGGTCGTCACGCGGTTGACCATCTCAGGCCGCATATCGAATGCAAGCTGATCGAGCTTTGCCTGAACCTGAGCCTCTTTTTCCATCAACTCGAACGACTGTTTACGGAGATTTTCGGTACGCTGTTCGGCACGCGTCAGAATGTCGAGGTTCATCAGGAGCCGCTTCTGCTGCTCGTCGTATTTGTCCGAACGCGAACTTTCGAGAGCCTTGATCCTTGCGAGTAGAGCCTCTGTCGTTGGTGATTCCTGGGTCGGTACCGGCTCGGAAGAGGTCGAGTCCGGGATCTGTTCGACTTGCTGCGGAGTAACAAGCGGTCTGCCGGGCTCTTGTCCGATTATTTGTTCGGTGGTTACTTGAACAGGCGTCGGGGTCGCGCGCGGTGCGGCATTCGAACGCGTGTCGTTCCGACGCTGAGCGATCACGGCGCCGGCAAAGAGAATACAAACAACGGTTGTTAGAACGCCGACTTTACCGATCATTTTTCTTCTCCTTAGCTTCCTTATCCGCGATCAGGTCGCCGCGAAATAGCTCAATACCGTTCTTGGCCAACCCGACGATCGGTATCGCGTCCAGTCCCGAATTTATAATGCCTTTGACTACGCCTTTACGCCGAATGTCGGAGCCGACAAGGACGATAACGACCGCCGTTCCACCGAAAGGAAGCATTTTGGCGGCACGCTTTACGACCTGCCAACCGCCTGCGCGGAGTAATTTGCGTTTTACGGATCGCTCCATTTTCAAAGTCATCTTATCGCCCGCGAATGAACTTGCAAAGCTCAGATGACAAAAGCATACTCGTCTTTGCACGAAATCTCCTTCAAAAAGGTTGCAAAAGTATGTCGTTGAAGATCGATCGCCTTTCTAAGCGCTTTGGTAATAACAATTGGGCTCTGCGGGACATTGACCTCGATATCGCGGACGGCGAAACTTTCGGGATACTCGGCGAAAGCGGCAGCGGAAAATCGACGCTCCTCAAACTGATCGCAGGCGTCGAAAAATTAACGGTCGGCGAGGTCATCATCGAGCCTTCGGCGACCGTCCGATTTGTTGACGGCTCGAATACCGGCCGCAAGGGGTTCTTCGCGCGTTCAGCACAAACTCCAAGCAAGACGACAGTTCAAGACGCTCTGGCAGACGCGGGAAACGACGTCGTTGTGTTCGATAATTGCTTCCGGCACCTCGATGCGTTCGAGAAAGAAAAGGCCTTTGACGCGATCCGGAAAGCCGGCGGCAGAACGATCGTGATCGCATCGAGCGACTATCGGGACCTCGCGGAATGTTGCGGACGAATCGCGATCTTGGCCTCAGGTTATCTTGCGCAGATCGGAACGCCGCAAGAGGTCTATACAAAGCCCCTAAATTCCGCCGCAGCCTTTGCGACCGGCGAACTCAATCGGTTCGACGCAAGGCGGCTTTCGTCAACCGACGCCGGAATTCCGGAGTTTTATACCGTCGTCGGCGGGCATCGCGTTTTCGCACAGCCGACCGAGAAATTCAGGCTCGGACCGCTCAATCAAACGATAAATCTCGCCATCCGACCCGAACATATCTCGATCTCGACCGGCGCTTCTTTCCCCGAAGACAATCTTCTCAAAGCGATCGTCCGCGACATTAGATTTTTAGGGCCGTCAACACGAGTCTTGCTCGATGCTAACGGCCTTGAGTTAATTGCTGCGGTTCCGAGGGTCGTTGGACTGAACGTCGGCGAAGAGTGCATGATCGCACTCCCGCCGCCGCGCGTTTACGTCTTCAAATCCTAAGGACGCACCGTTAATACGAGCAGTACCCTGCGGTTCTTTGCACGATTCTTGACCGTCGTATTCGGAGCGATCGGAAGCGATGCCCCCAATCCCTTTGCCGACAATCTCGAATCGGCGACTCCTGCTGCCGAGAATCTCGACGAGACCGCCCGCGCGCGTCCGTCAGTAACCGCCTGTATCGTCTCCGGCTTTCCCGAATTATCCGTGTGCGATTCGATCGCGATATCGTATGCGGAATTGTCAGCCATCAGCGCTGCGAGGGCTTCGAGTTTCTGGTTCCCGCGAACAGAAAAGTCGGTCGAACGCGAATTCGCCCAGAAGTTTTCGGGCAGCGTTACCTCGATCCCGCGTTGTGTCTGCGAGACCGCCCCGAATGAACGCAGAACTTGGATCAACGCGGGTTCCGCCGCCTTGATCTGAGCCGCACGCTGGTCATCGGCTCGCTGCTGTTCGAGCTGTGATTTTTCAGTTTGGATCGATGCAAGCTGACGTTTCGCGGTCTCGGCCTCGATCTTCGTACGGGTCAATTCTTCGCGCAATTTTGCGTTCTCTTGGCGAAGATCGCTTACGAGGGTCGTCGAATTTTGAACGTCTCGCTCAGACAGTTCGCGGTTGCGCGTCTCGCGTTCGAGTTCCGCCTTCAGATCGGCGATCTCGGCCTGCGCGTCTGTGTATTTTCGTTCTGCCTGCCGGATCTCGGCATCCGAACGAGACTTTTCGTTTCGCTGCTCACGGGCTTGTTTCCTGGCGCCGGCCGTCTCCTCGGCCTTGACGGCGGCAGAGATCGCTTTTCGGGCCGTTATATCGACATCTTCCTCACGGCGGCCTGCGCGCCACGCCGCTTCCGCATTCGTAAGGAGCGTAGTTGCCTCCGCAAGTTCCTGAGTTGCATCCCGTTCGGCACCTGCGAATCTAGCGAGAGCGACGGCCTGCCTTCCCTGCAGGAGTGTCGAAGGCATCTTCGAATAATCGACCTCCGCGATCTCCGGCGTTCGCGAATCCTGAAAGTAATCGCTCGAGTTCCCGAAATACTGAGCCGTAGAGACCGTCCCGATCGTCCTGCCGCTCTTTGCGTAAGGGTTCAGATTCTCAAGCATCACCCGCTGGCTCGGCCGTCGAACGAGGAAATGCGGTTCAGCCGTGATCAGAAGCGAAAATGTCTGCAGCGGCGTCGTTACGGAGATCTTCGAATCGAACTCAAAGAAGCCGCGGCGTTTGATCTCGCCGAGGTTGTCTGCTTTTCCATCCGGCGAGATCGCCCAAAGAACATATGTTGCATAACCCGCGCCAAGTTCGAACGGACGCGGCATTTTCGAGACGCTCAATTCGATCTCCGTACCGTTACGTTTCGTACGCTTTATTCGGGCTTCGCCCTTCATTCGAGGAAATCTCGTCGTTCCTCGAAAATTTACCATCACGACCTCATCCAGCGGATATGTGATCGCGGTCGTCCGACGTGCGACGTCAAGCTGTGCGAACGCCGCCGTTGCGAAAGCCGAAATAACAAAAAGAGCGACGGCAGGAAAATATAGCTTCTTCATCATAGTTTTAATGTGTTTTGACGGAAGACAGGACTTCCACAAGCGCGTTATTTGAAAAGATGACACATTGCGCGTTCGGGTTGCAAACAAAGGACTTGGACAGTTATACGGATTCTAAAGTATATTCAAGAGTTTGTAACTGCCTGCGAACGCCCGGCACAGCTTGCCGCCGTTCGGCGCCACAATGGAAGAATTTAAGCGACTGATCTCATATGTAAGGCCTTATTGGGCGCTTTTCGCCGCCGCACTTTTTGCGATGGTGATGGTCGCCCTTTTTGAGACGGCGACGCTCGGCCTGCTCGTGCCGATAGTCGATCAATTCGTAAAGGTTCCTGGTAATGCCTCGTCCACGATCTTCGATCTGCACAAGCTCATACCGCAGGACGATTGGTTCAAGGCCTGGCTCACGATCTCCGGCCTTCTATTCATTTTCACGATCGGCAAGGGCGTCGCAGAATACTTCTCTTCGTATCTGATGGCGAAGATCGGGCAGTCCGCGATCTTGAACCTTCGGGAGCAGCTCTACGACCATCTTCTGAAGCAATCGTCCTCGTTCTTTGAAAAGCATCGAACGAATTTTCTCGTTACGCGGCTCGTTCAGAGCTGCTCGCTGATCGAATACGCCGTTACGGGCAATCTTCGCGACGTCCTGCGCGAGAGCTTTATCCTCGTCGGCTGTTTCGCGACAGCATTTTATTACAATTGGCGGTTAACGCTGGGCGCGATTATCGTTGCTCCGGTCATCGGTTTCCTCACGACGAAATTCAGCAAGCGGCTCCGCCGTTACGCCGAAGATTCCGTCGAAGGCAACAAACTCCTCACGGACACCGCGCAGGAAACGCTCTCGAATCAGATGATCGTAAAGGCGTACCGAGCGGAAACGCACGAGCGTTCGCGATTCTCGCGTGTCGCGAACTTTATCGCGAACGCAAATCTCAAATCCAGCCGTACCGCCGCGCTTTCGCCGCCGACGATCGACATCATCGGCGTCCTGATGATCATCCTCTTGATCTTCTTCGGCCTCCGGGAGATCAATGCTGCGAGAATGGATGCATCGCAATTCTTTGCGTTCCTTTTCGCTCTCTTTAGGAGTTACGATCCGATGCGGAAGATCTCGCGTCAGCATAACGAGATCTCGCGTGCTTTTGCGGCCGCTCGCGACGTCTGGGACGTGCTCGATGAAGACGATCACTTGCCGGAAAAAGACGACGCCCTAGCCCTCGCACCTCTTCGCGAAAAGATCGAGATCCGCGATGTTTCGTTCAATTACAAAGGGCATTCGAAGCAGATCCTCAAGCACATCGATCTCGAAATTCCGCGAAATTCGATCGTTGCACTCGTCGGCGAAAGCGGCGGCGGAAAATCGAGCCTCATCAAGCTCTTGCAGCGAATGTATGACGTTTCTGAAGGTGCGATCCTTTGGGACGGCATCGATCTGCGGGACGCGGATCTTGCGTCGTTACGCAAGCAGATCGCGCTCGTAACGCAGGAGACCGTGCTTTTTAACGATACGGTAAAATACAATATCTCGTACGGCAGACCGGACGCGACGGACGCGGAGATCGCCGATGCGGCGCGCATCGCGTTCGCTGACGGATTCATCGAGCAGCTTGGTGAAAAGTACGATACGAGGGTCGGCGAACGCGGTTCGCTTCTATCGGGCGGCCAACGGCAGCGGATCGCGATCGCGCGGGCGGTGCTTGTCGATGCGCAATTGCTTATATTCGACGAAGCAACTTCGGCTCTCGACACCGAAAGTGAAATGCTCGTGCAGAAGGCGATCGGCAATATCACGAAAGATCGTACGACGGTCGTGATCGCTCACAGGCTTTCGACGATCCGCCGTGCGGACAAGATCGTCGTAATGGAACAAGGCGAGATCATCGAGGTCGGCACTCACGCAGAATTGATGGCGGCCGATGGAAAATACAAGAAACTTTACGAATACCAGTTCGCCGAAGAGGCAGAACATCCTGAAATTATATGAGATCAATGACCGGCTTTGGCCGCGGTTCGGTTTCTAACGAAACGGCGAACGCGACCGTCGAACTCAAGACAGTAAACAATCGCTTTCTCGACGTGAATCTGAAACTTCCTTCGGACTTGCAGCATCTTGAGAACGCCTTAAAAAGAGCGATCACCGCTAGGCTGAACCGAGGACGCGTCGATTTCAGCCTTCAGATAGAGCGTACGGAAGACGTTCAATACGAAGTGAATCGCGGCCTCATTTCTGGCTTTCTGAACGCAATGAGCGAACTCAAGGAGGAATTCGACCTTGCCGGCGAACCGGATGTAAATGTCATCGCTCGAATTCCGAACATCATTACCGCAAAGCGCGCAGACGCAAGAGCCGACATCGAATCCGCCGTTCATGCCGCGCTCGTTTCATCGCTCGACGATCTAGAAAAAATGCGCGCGACCGAGGGCGATCTTCTCGCAAACGAACTCGAAACGAGGCTCGAAGGCATCGAAGCTCGTCTCGTCCCGATCGAGGCGGCTGCGGCAGACGTTGCGGACGAGTTCGCCGAAAGGCTGAAGAAGCGTATCGACGTGATCTTAGAAAAGCTAGGCAAGGCCGCCGAACCCGATCCCGCACGACTCGCTCAGGAGGTTGCGTATCTCGCCGACCGCGTCGATATTTCCGAGGAGATCACGCGTCTGAAAGCTCACATCAATCATTTTCGTCAAATAATGTCCCAAGACAAAGACGTTGGAAAGCGTCTCGATTTTCTGACGCAGGAACTGAATCGTGAAGCGAACACGATCACGTCAAAGATGAATAACTTGAGCGTCAAAGAGAACGCACTCGCGATAAAGAGCGAGATCGAAAAAATTCGGGAGCAGGTGCAAAATATTGAATAACGCTTCCGCACCTAGAAATTTTTGAAGCTGGAATTATCCCAATGATCGGAAATCTTATTATCATCAGTTCTCCATCCGGCGGCGGCAAAGGCACGCTGATCCGCGAAGTGTTGCAAACCACGCCGGACATCACTTTCTCTGTGTCCTACACGACGCGTCCTAGGCGCGACGGCGAACAGGACGGCCGCGAGTATTTCTTCGTCGATGTTCCAAAATTTCAGGAGCTTATCGCCGTCGGAGAATTCCTCGAATACGCCGAGGTTCACGGCAATTTCTACGGAACGTCGCAGTCGCAGGTCAAAAAGCTGACTGAATCGGGCAAAGACGTCCTGCTTGAGGTCGATGTGCAGGGCGCAAAGAATATGCTCGCAAAGGTGCCGGATGCCGTCAGCATCTTCATTCTGCCGCCGTCGTTTGCAACGCTTGAGACGCGTTTGCGTCTGCGCGCAACCGAATCGAGCGGCGATCTTCAGGTTAGGCTCCGCAATTCATTCCAAGAGGTTCTCGACTTCAATAAGTTCAGATTCGTCGTCGTAAATGACGATCTTGAGACCGCTGTCGAGGAAATGAGGACCATCATTCGGGCGGAAAGGCATCGTACGAATAGACAAGACGCCGCAATTTGCGGTATTCTTGATGGTTTCGACGCCGCTATGCATCGATTTGAGAAGGAGTTTAACTGAAACTTATGGTTGATGAGACCCAAGACGAGAATGAAGAGATCGAAGCTGAAGTTTTCGATCCGCCGGAAATAGATTCGAAATACAGGATGATCATCCTTGCCGCACAGCGCAGCAAACAGCTTCAACGCGGGGCGGACGCCCGCGTCGATCTTGACCGAAGAAAGGTCAAGCCGACGCGTATCGCGATGAAAGAGATCGCCGAGCGCAAAGTGAACTTCAAGTTCACAGATCAGGAAGAAGAGAATTCGGCCGCCGCCGGCAAGTAGCCTATCTTCCCGTCGAGATAGTTATATTGAGTAGAAAACCAAGCTGAGCGAATGGCCTCTGCAAACGGACACCTAGCCCCGTCATTTATGGCGGGGTTAATTTTTGTCCGATCTCTTCAAGCCCGTTTCAACGGGCATAGTTTGTTTAGCTTTAATGATCTACGGGAAAGTCTATGCGAAACGCCGGTCATCACGATTTAAGTAGCTCCGTAGGAGCCAAATATTTATAGAAATGGAACGCTAAAAGAAAGCCAAGCCCCGTAAGGGGCGATACTAACACTCCGCGCGACCTAACCGATCGTTACCACTGGATTTCAAACACCCTCTTTCAATCCCTAATCTACGGAATTCTACATTCCGTTGTAGGTAGGCCCTCCGCCGCCTTCGGGAGTTACCCAATTGATTATCTGATAGGGATCGGCAATGTCGCAGGTCTTGCAGTGAACGCAGTTCGAGAAATTCACTTTTAGTTCGCGGCGGCCGCTTTGCGGATCGTCTTCCATTTCATAGACCGCCGCCGGGCAAAATCGCTGGCACGGATTGCCGTATTCCTCAACACAGCGTGTCGCGCAGATCTCGGTATCAAGCACGTGCAGGTGGCACGGCTGATCTTCGTCGTGCGAGACGCCTGCGTGGAAAACGTCCGTAACCTTGTCGAACGTCAAGTTCTTGTCAAAAGCGACATCCTCGTAACGCTCAAGCTTTACGTGATCGGTCGGGCCGAACGTGCCGCGAATATCGCGATCGCGAAGCTGCTGCATACGCTCGTAGCCGGGCACGTGGTGCTGTTTCGGCATAAAGCCCCAAGCGAGGCCGCCGGTTACGAATTGCAGGCCGGTGTTGGCAAGAGCCGACCAACGTCCGCTCTGAAACGCACCGTGAAAATTGCGCACGCTGTATAGTTCGTCGTAGATCCAGCTATGAAAGACCTTTTCGTCGAAAACGGCAAGTGTCGCCGCGGAAAACTCCTGAAGTTCGAATGCATGAACGATCGTCTCGGCGGCAAGCATTCCGCTTTTCATCGCGAGGTGAATTCCTTTTATACGTTGGCCGTTCAGGAATGCGGCACATTCGCCGACCAGCAGGACGCCATCGGCGTACAGCTTCGGCATCGTGTTCCAACCGCCGGTATTTATCGTCTTAGCGCCGTATTTGACCATTTTGCCGCCCTCTAGAACGGCAGCAACCATCGGATGCGTTTTGAACTTCTGGAACTCTGCGTGCGGGTCAAGCAGCGGGTCTTCGTAGTCGAGCCCCGTAACGTAACCGATGCTGACCATGTTGTTCTTTAGGCCGTAGATCCAACCGCCGCCGTATGTTCGCGTATCGGACGGAAATCCGAGCGTGTGCACGACCTTACCTTCCGGGAAATTCCCAGCCGGCACCTCCCAAAGCTCTTTCACGCCGAGCGAAAATGCCTGAGTCTCGCTCGCTTCATCAAGCCCTAGCCGCGCCGACATCTGCTTTGTGAGCGAGCCTCTCGAACCCTCGCCAAGCACCGTAACTTTCGCGAGGATATCTACGCCCGGTTCGTAATTCGGCTTCTTTTTGCCGTCCTTGTCGATGCCTTTGTCGCCCGTGCGGATGCCGATGACGGCGTTGTTCTCATCGTACAGGATCTCGGATGCGGGAAACTCAGGGAAAATATTCACGCCCGCCGCTTCGCACTTCTCCGCGAGCCATTCACAAACGCGGCTCAGGCTGACGATATATTTGCCCTTATTCTTGAGCGGCGGAGGGACAACGGGCGAGTTAAACCCTTTCTTTTCACCGAGATACCAAAACGCGTCTTCCGTTACGACAGAATCGATCGGACAGCCTTCGCCCAAAAAATCCGGCATCAACTCGCGCATCGCACGCGGATCCATCACTGCGCCCGAAAGAATATGCGCCCCGACCGTCGGGCCTTTTTCGACAATGGCGATCTCAAGCTCGTCCACGAGCTTGCCGAACTTCAAGTTCTTTTCGACCATCTCGTTGTGCAGCTTTATCTGCGCCTTCAGATGCAAAGCCGCCGCCAAATTCGCCGGCCCTGCACCGACAAACACAACGTCCATTGGAACTTGTTCACGCTCGCTCATAACTCTTGTCACTATTTCCGTCCAATGATTATATCAGCTAACGCCGCAAACTGTACGCCCTTGTCTTGCGGTTTCGCCGATCGATGCGCGGAAAAGCTCGGCTTTTCCGGCCTGCGGGCGGTTCCAATATCTATATTCAGGAGTTAAATTGTTCGATGTAACGGTCGAGGTCTTTTTGCAGGTCTTTGCCTCTATTGAAACCGCGCACGGTGATGAGATCTAGCAAGCCGCGGGCTTCAGCGATGTCATTGGACGACGCAACTTGAATGAGGTTTTGTAGATCGATTATATCTTGCGGACGGGATTTCCAGTCTGCGGAAAGCACTTTCATCGCGACCAATGCCGAAATCGTAGCGAGTTGACCTACGAGGCCCGGAAACACCTCCAGATCGGTTGCCCCCGCTACTACCTCATTTTCAATACCGGATGTCGCAAAAAGGAGATCGACGTAAACTTCGAAGTCGTCGCCGGATTTGAGACGCACCGTCATTAGCCGCCCGTCTTCTTCCTTCTCCAAGAACATGGCAATGCGAAAACCGGCTTCTCGAAGTGAATCTACTATAGATTCTGCCTCGCTTTCGGACGCAACAGATATAGCAAAATCGACATCCTTCGTAAATCGCTCGACCGTACGCAGAGAAACCGCAATTCCACCAACCATCGCAAACTTAACGTTTAGTTTACGTAGGTGAAACGCGACCGATTTCACGTATTCTTCAAGATGATCTATCAACTGGGCTTTTCGAATCGTGCAAGGTCTCCGACGCGTCCGACTCCATCACCATGTTCCGAGCCGGGACGAGTTCGGTACCATTTCGTAAGTTCTTCGTTTATCTGTTTTTGCGAAAGTTCAGGGTGTTTTCTGCGCAATTTATGCAGAAACGCTCGCTCGCCAAAGCGCCTCATCTCCATCAGAAGTTGGAATCGAGCAACCGCACTTTCCATATGTCAATTTTACCACAAAAGACCGCCATGATTTCGGAAAAACGCAACCCGACTGCGGATCACTACGCACTCTATTGATGGCTGGTGGACACGTTCTATCTATTTCCTTTCGCCCTATTGTGAGTAACGCATAGCATCTCGCAGTTCTTCGCTGATGTATCGCCGCCATTGCTCCACGCAGTTACGTGGTCGGCTTCCATTTCGTCGAACTTATGAATCTTCGCTTTGCTGGCCTCGTGTCCGATTGCGCAAAGAGCGCAGTTAGAAATGCCTTTGGCTTCGGCTGCTTTGGTCTGTTTTGTGTAAGCGGCCCTTTTTACGGGAGTTTCGAAAACTCGAACATCAAGCAATTTCGTATCGACGGCACCACCTAACAGATATTCAAATATACCCTTACGGTTTTTTACATAGTCATCGGCAACGAGCCTATTCACATCGTCGGAGATCTTTTTAGAATTGAAGGACTTCCTATGGTATTCCTCGTAAAGCCTACCCCACTGCAATCCTTTCATTTCAGGAAGAACGTCGATGAATGTGGTAGAGGCCCAATCGATCACCGTGTTGAAATAATTCTTTAGCTCGGTGATATTCGTGTCGTTGCGATGGCTGCTCATATAAGCGCCGATGTCGCCCTTGCTAACCCAATCGAGAGCGCGTTCGAGGAATTCCTGACGATTTGCACTGCCTTTGATATAGGCGCTCCACTTTTGGATGTTGGCGTTCTGGCTGTTGCTGAATTCGGCTTTAGCGAGCGTTACGAACGGGCCGGAATAGATCGCGTTCAAAAGCTCTTGTGGGTTGAGCGGTACGCCAGCGATATTGATAGTTTCGAACCATTGCTTGATCTCAGACTCTGTGCCCTCGCATTCGTAGATGAGGAGCTTTGACTTGAGGATCATTTCGCGTTGGTTTGCGGGCAAGCTGTCGAAGTTCTTCGGATTGCCGTTCTCCATTATCGCGAATTTGTTTGTGACAAAACGCCCGATGCTGGTAATACGCTGCTGGCCGTCGAGCACTTCGAATTTACCGTCACCCACATCGTTAAAGTAGATAAGCCCAAGCGGATATTCCTTTAGCAGCGAGTGGACGACCGCTTGCTCTCTCTTGCCGCCGCCGTCGGAATAAATAAAGTTGCGTTGGTACTCGGGCTGAATAGTGAGCTTTCCACTCAAACCGAAAAGTCCCTTGCCCTCATATGTATTGAACGTAAATCCATCGCAGATTTCGGCGACGGTGATGTCGGTTTGTAGCTCAGTTTTCATGATCTTTTGTTTGAGCTTAGCCACGCCGTTTACGGTGTGGTGAGTCGCCCCAATATAGTCCGGAGGGCGTTCACGCCCTTTTTATTCCTCGATGCGTTCCAGCCTGCCGTAGATGGTACCCTTCTTGTGGTGGCGTTCCTGATTCGCAATATAGTTCAAAACCCACGGCAGGTCATTTGTCCCGAACGAGACAACGCCATAACCATGCTGCCATTGCAAACCTTTGCCCATAGCAAATGAACTTCCGCCCTTTAGCTTGCCGATCCATTCGTCAAGGTGCAATGATGGCTTTACCGATACACCGATGTGAACGTGAGTTTCAATTCCGCCGATCCCGTGAAAGTATGCGCCTTTAGTTTCAACTATCTTGTTTTTAAGATACGCATATAATTCAGGACGCATCGCTGCGTTGATCAATGGCAGATTGTCCTTTGTATGCCATGTGATATGCAGATTGATCTCTGAATAAACTCTTACTGACATTTTTCTCTTATAAGCCCGTGAACGGGCTGGTTTAATTATTCGCACGGACTCCACGCCATAAATGGCGTGGCTATGCGAAGCCGTATTTGCATTCTGATCTCACCATAAATGGCGTGGCTGTGCGAAGCCGTATTTGCATTCTGATCTCACCATAAATGGCATGGCTGTGCGAAGCCGTCTCGTCTTAGCATAGCCACGTGCTTTAGCACGTGGTAAAGATCGCTCAATTTATCGCAGGGCGTTTATGCTTAGTGAGTGATGGGCGAGCGCGTCCAGATCCTTCTCGACCTGATACTACCACAGAAAATGCCGCAAAAAGCGGTGATTACAGGTCAAACTGCTTTTTCAGGGTCTCGGTGTAGGGTGCGCGGGCGACGCCTTTTTCGGTGATGATGGCGGTTACGAGATCGTTCGGCGTAACGTCGAAAGCGTAGTTCGTGATGCCGACGCCGTCGGGCGCGAGTTGGATGTCTTTGACGTGGGTAACCTCGGTGCGGTCGCGTTCCTCGATAGGAATTTCGTCGCCGGTCGGGCAGTTCATGTCGACGGTCGAAAGCGGTGCGGCGACGTAAAACGGGATGTTGTGCCGCTTTGCGAGAACCGCGACCATATACGTGCCGATCTTATTCGCGACGTCGCCGTTCGCCGCGATGCGATCGCTGCCGACAACGACGGCTTGCACGCGGCCCTTTTTCATTACGTGTCCGCTCATATTGTCGGTGATAAGCGTTACGGGAATGTCGTCTTCCATCAATTCCCACGCGGTCAGGCGCGCGCCCTGCAGGTACGGTCGCGTTTCGTCCGCGATGACGGAAATGTGCTTACCTTGATCTACGGCTCCACGGATAACGCCAAGCGCGGTGCCCCAGACGCCGCCCGTCGCGAGCGCACCCGCATTGCAGTGCGTCAGCACGGTCGAGTTATCCTCGATCAGTTCACCGCCGAACTGTGCGATAAGCCGCTGCGCCTCGATGTCCTCGTCGTGAATAGACTTTGCTTCGGCTTCGAGGATCTCCTTGATCTCGACGACCGTCCTGCCGTCGGCCTTTGCGCGTTTGAACGTCGCTTTCATACGGTCGATCGCCCAAAATAGATTCACCGCCGTCGGACGCGTTTTCCCGAGAACGTCGCCCGCAAATTCGAGTTCTTCCTCGAGGTCCGCAACCGTCGTGCCGACGAATGCCGTTGCCGCGAGCGCCATACCGTATGCCGCCGACACGCCGATCGCCGGAGCGCCGCGAACGACCATATCCTTGATCCCTTTTGCGACGTCATCGCACGTTTTCAGAATGAGCCATTTCTCTTCGGTCGGAAGCAGTCGCTGATCGAGCATTTCGACGCCAGCGTCGGTCCGTCGGACCGGAATGATATTTAATTTCATAGAATTACGCCTTGCCTGACGGGCAACCGGAATTTCGAAAGTCCGCCCTGTCAAACTATGAATCTTACCGAAAAAGCGGCCTGTGCCAAAAACTGACAGAACTTTTTATACCGTTCCCGACGTTATATGAAGCAATATGCGGATCGAATACACACTTGACGAACTTCACGCCGCTGTCACGCAGCGATGGTGGATGCAGCTTTTCGCGGCGTTTACGCGATGCCTCATCGCGGTCGGGTTCATCCCGCCAAGTATCCCGAAGATACTGCACAAGCCATTCACGGTTCTCCCGGATTCGAACCCCGTCGGTCATTATTTCAATGCGCTGCTCGGAACCGGTTTCTACTACGAGTTCATCGGCTGGTCGCAGCTTATCGCGGCGATCTTGCTTTTGATCCCGCGGACGTCGCACTTCGGCGCACTTCTATTCTTCCCGATCATTGTGAATATTGCGATCTTGACGAACGCTGTCGGCTTTGCCGGCACGTGGCTCATCACGATTTTTATGTCGCTCGCCGGAGTATTTTTGGTCGCGTGGGAATACGACCGCCTCAAACCGATCGTGTTTTACACACGCAAGGATCGGACGCGTCGGTTCAGAATGCAGCTAGCGTTAGTACCGCTCGTCTTTTCGCTCGGAGGAATTCTTTGCGGGATCTTCGCTTGGTCGATCCGGCTTGGGAACCTTCCGAACTATTTCCGCACGACGCTTGTTCTTATCGTTCTCGGAGCCGCGTTCGGCTTGGCCGTCGCCGTTCACTATTGGCTGATGCCGGTCGGTGCGTTAGCAGATCCCGCCAAGACTGCGCGAGAATGAGCGAATGTCGGAGTCCTTTTTGGACGGGCGCGTAAGAGCGCTCGTCGGCGACCTTACAAAGCAGACGACGGACGCGATCGTGAACGCTGCGAATTCTTCGCTGCTCGGCGGTGGCGGCGTTGACGGTGCGATACACGCGGCGGGCGGTCCCGCGATCTTGGCCGAATGCCGTAAGATCCGCGAGGCGCGATTTACCGCCGGATTGCCCGTCGGCGAGGCCGTAATCACCACGGGCGGCGACCTGGACGCCAAATTCGTGATACACACCGTGGGGCCGCAGTACGGCCTGAGCCACGGCCGAGACGACGAATTGCTTGCTGCGGCGTACACGAATTCTCTGGCATTGGCTGTCGAGAATCATCTCTCCACGATCGCGTTCCCATCGATCTCGACAGGCGTCTATCACTTCCCGAAAGACGCGGCTGCCCGCGTCTCTTCGCGGGCGATAAAGGACTTCCTTTCACGGGATGAGACGATCCGAGAGGTTCTCCTTGTTTTCTTTCATCAGGCGGACGCCGACATCTTTATTAGGGCGAACGCGTTCTAGCTGCCCGATAGCCAATCTTGCTCTTCGGTTTCGCGTCCGCTATATTCGTTCCTTACCATTCAAGCCACAATTATGAGCGAAACCGCAGAAGAAGCACAGCAAGACATTCCTACATCTATTTTTCGAAAGGACTTTAATATCGATCGTATGATCCCGCATCCCCTGCGGCCATTGTTTGAAATTTCGATGAATTTCTATTGGTCCTGGCAGCCAGAGGGAGTGGCATTATTCCGCGACCTCGATTCGCGATTTTGGGATAAAAGTGAGCAGCGGCCGCGAGTTTTCCTTGAGGATGTCGAGAGTTTTCGCCTCTGGCTGCGGGCGTGCGATCCGGCTTATGTTACAAGGCTTGAGCAGTTCGCCGCTCGCCAGGCGGCATATCTTTCTGTGCCGCCGAACGAAGGAACGCCGCTCGCCCCAACGCCGAAGATCGCATACTTTTGCGCTGAATACGGCGTGCATAATTCCCTGCCGATCTATTCGGGCGGCCTCGGCATCTTGGCGGGTGACCATCTTAAATCCGCGAGCGATCTGAACCTTCCGCTTACTGCCATCGGGCTTTTTTACCGATTCGGATTCTTTCGGCAGCATGTCAACCACGAAGGATGGCAGGAAGAGACCTATAACGATCTTTTCGATACGGAACTCGCGCTTTCGCCCGTCCTGAACGACGATGGTTCGCGTCTTACCGTATGCGTTCACATTCGCGGCCGCAAAGTTACGTGCCAGGCGTGGCTCGCGAAGGTCGGTCGTATCTCGCTCTATCTCCTCGACACGAATGTCCCCGAAAATTCCGAGGTCGATCGTCTCATTACCGGGCATTTGTACGGCGGTGATTCCGAGACACGCGTTGTTCAGGAAAAGGTACTCGGCATCGGCGGCGTTCGGCTTCTAAGGGCTCTTGGTATGAACCCGGACGTCTATCATCTGAACGAAGGCCACGCCGGTTTCTCCACTCTCGAACTCGCATACGAGTTCCTTTCCGCGAATCCCGAAAAGACTTTCGCGGACGCGATCGAAGCCGTTCGCGAGAAATGCGTTTTCACGACGCACACGCCCGTTGCGGCCGGGAATGACACGTTCGAGCCTAATCTGCTGCTCGAGTGTTTTAGTCAGGATTACTTGCGGGCGCTCAAGATCACGGACAATGAATTTCTGGCGCTCGGACGCGCGAACCTCTCGGATGACAATGAATATTTCGGTATGACGCCGCTTGCGATCCGAATGTGCCGCTCATCCAACGGCGTGAGCGAAAAGCACGGGCAGGTCTCGCGAGGACTTTGGCTCAAGATGTTCCCCGGCCTTTCGGACGCAGACGCAGTGCCGATCACTTCGGTTACGAATGGCGTACACGCCCCGACGTGGATCGCGCCGCTATTCCAAGGCCTATACTGCGACGAACTTGGTGCGGAGTGGAACGAATCCGTCTGCGACGCGAGCAAGTGGGGGACGGCCATCTGGAATATTCCCGATGAAGATATATGGACCGCCCACCAGGCTCTCAAAGGCCTTCTGATATCGTATGTACGCCGCAGAACCGCAACAAAGGACGCCGGAACTGTTGAGACGATCCACGAAAATGAAGATACAGCGACACTTTTTTCGTCCGAGGTTCTAACGATCGGATTCGCGCGCCGTGTTGCGGAGTATAAGCGTTGGGACCTGATCTTCTCCGACCTTCCCCGGCTTTTGAAGATGGTTGATGACGACGAACGTCCCGTACAATTCGTTTTCGCCGGCAAAGCGCATCCGCAAGACAAGATCGGGAAAACGATGCTTCAGGAAATGCTGCGCATCAACAGCGACTCGAATTGGCAGCGCCGCGCCGTTTTTATCGAAGATTACGATCAGGAAGTTGCCCGATATCTCGTTCGAGGCGTCGATGTTTGGATGAACGTTCCGAGGCGGCCGATGGAAGCAAGCGGAACCAGCGGTATGAAGGCCGCGATGAACGGCGCCTTGAACTTTTCGATCCTCGACGGATGGTGGATCGAGGGATACAATGGCAAGAACGGGTTCGCTATCGGCGGCCTCGAAGCAACCGGAACCGACGAAGAGATCGATAAGCAGGACGCAGAAGCACTATACACGGCGTTGGAAACGGACGTCATCCCTGCGTATTATGAGTTCGAGGACGGCCTGCGGAAACGTTGGATCGCGATGATGCGCGAGGCCATCGGCACCCTTACGCCGCACTTTTCGACCGACCGCATGGTCGGCGAATATCTCGAACGTATCTATAAGAAATAACCTGTAAGGAGAAATTCTTATGCAGCCGCAGTTTACGATGGGGCAGATCCGCCCGACCGAATGTGTCAAAGAGGGATTTCGCCTCATCAAGCAGGATTATTGGCTGCTTTTTGCGATAACGATCATCGGCATCTTCATTGCGGCATTTAGTGTTTATATTCTGATCGGCGCGATGTTCTGCGGAATAATGACCGCGTATCTTCGCGTCTTTGACGGCGAGCGAGCAAATTTTGACGACCTCTGGAAAGGTTTCGGATACTTCGGCAAGAGCTTTCTAGCGGTCGTCGTGATCCTTGTTCCGGCACTCATTTACGGTGTCGTCGTGTTGCTCACGATCTATCTGCCGATCGTCGCGATGGCGATATCGGGCGGAAAGATCAGCCCCGACGAGATACTTCCCGTTCTGCTCGTTGCATTTGTGATCGACATTATCGTCGCCCTCGTGATGGTCGGCATCCACTCGCTCTTGATGTTCGTATTCCCGCTCATCGTTGAGCACCAACTTTCATCTTGGGACGCGATAAAATTGAGCGCTCGCGCAACGCTCAAGAATATGGGCGGAGTTGCCGGCTTGATCGCCGTGAATATAGGCATCGGCCTGCTCGGATACCTTGCATTTTGCGTCGGCGTTTACCTCGCCGTTCCGATCGTTCTGGCGACGAATCTTGCGGCGTATCGCCAGGTATTTCCAAAGAGCACGATGGCATTTAGTTAGAAATGATAGAACCAATACAGATCATCGAAGAGTCTGACTCCGAATTCATCATCAAGTGGTCGGACGATGGCGAAACGCGTTATAAGGCCCGTTTTTTACGGCTGAGGTGCCCGTGCGCGATGTGCATAAATGAATGGACCGGCGAGAAGATGCTCGTTGACAGTTCGATACCTGAAGATATCAAGATAACATCGACCGCTGTCGTCGGCAGATACGCTCTGAACTTCGTATTTTCCGATCAGCACGACTCCGGCATCTTCAGCTTCCAATACCTCAGACAGATCGCCGAATAACCGCATTTGCGCTCACGCGAAGCGTGGTAGAATGTAGTCTATGAACGAGCGTGATATTTTCAACGAGCGTCAGGAAATAAAGAGTGCAAGCTTTGCGTGTCCGTACTGCCGAGAGCGTCAGGATTATGACGTACGTTGGATAAAGCGCACTAAGAAGAAGGACCTTCCGCGCGGATTGAACGAACTGCAGCGCGCTCAATTCGCCAACTCGAAGGATTATATGGTGCGCGTCGATGATATGCTCGTTTGCCGCAATAACCGATGCAGAAAACGATTCGACATACCATCGTCGCAGACCGTCGTATTTATCTGACCAAAAAAAAAGGCACTCGAACGAGTGCCTTTTCTGCCTTCATATCCCAAAAACAGATCAATAGATCGCAAAACTGAACTCGACCTGTCGAGTTACGCTTCTCGCTTGGCCGTTGACCATCGCGGGTGTGAACCGTATCGAGCGCGCCGCGGCGATCGCCTGTTCGGTAAGGCCGTTGGGAAGTCCCTTCACTGTCGAAATATTACCGATGCTCCCCGATGCGAGGAACGTTACGCGAAGCATAACTTTGCCTTGCACCTGATTCTGACGCGCGGCGTCGGTGTAGCTCGGTTTTGGCTTATATGTAACATTTAATCCGGTCGTCGGGCCGCTCGCGGGCGGTGGTCCTGTGCCGGAATCACCGTCGCCGTCGCCATCGCCGTTCCCATTCCCGTTTCCGCTGCCGAAACCGGAACCGTTACCGCTGCCTGCACCGGTGCCGTTTCCGCTTCCTTGTCCCGTGCCGCGTCCGCTTCCCATGCCGCCGCCCGAACCGTCACCGTTCGAAAGCGTGCTGTACTGGCTGTTGGGATCGCCCCATACACCATTGGTTTTATCGAACTTCTTATTTCCCTTCGTCGATGGCGGCGGCAGAACAAGAGCCGGATCATCGAGCCTCGGGATCTTTGCGTCGGGCGGGCGGATCGGTTTTTCCGTCTGATCGGCAAGATCGCCCTTAGATGTCGGAGTCTTTTCTTCGCGGCCGCCTCCGCCGCCGCCGCCGGCGTCATTCTTTTCCTTCTGCTGCTGCTCTTCCTCGACCGTCATCGGATCGAGGTCGATCATGCTTGCGCGCGAGAGTTCGTCGTTGATGGCCCCGATATCGAGGCTTTGGCTGAACAGGTTCGCGACGATACCGGTAAGAAGCGTCGCCGTAACGAGGAATGTCGCTCCGAGGAGCAGCCAATTTCGCTTGCCAGTATCCTTTTCCTCGATGACCGTAACGTGGAATAATCCGTCATCGGTATATTTCTTGGTGCCGGATTTGCCGATAGCATCCGCGTCAAGCGGCTTCGAGACATACACCGGAGCGGCGGCAACTGCCGGGCGTTCAGGCTCGACCTTCGGCTCCGGAGCAATGACCGGTTCAGGATCAGGTTCAGGCACAACGGTCTCGGCGGCAGTCTCTACGGCCGGTTCTGCAATGAACGCGGGCGGTGCGGGTTCGGGCATATCGAGCGGGCCGGTAATACGAGCTCGGACTTCCGTCTGCTCAGGTTCCGCGACCTTCTCGATCGGTTTCATTTCAAATGCTTGTAGTGTTGAGCCGCAAGTCGGACAAAAGCCAAATTTCTCGGCCCAATCTGCATCACATGCGCTGCAATATTTGACGATCTTTCCCATCTCTTTATCTTGTGGCCCCTTGTTTCCCTTGCGGGCGTTTGATGCGGCCAACATCAACTTTCCATTATAACCAGTTTTTCGCGAATGGTTAAGGGCTATCTTTAGCTGCTCAAAGCGTTTACCCTTCAGGCATTTAAGCCCGATGTCTTGATAGATGCCTTATACGTTTGACGCGATGCCTGCTCCCTGTCAAAATTTTAATAGAAGTATTCCTTGAAATGGACGCAAAAATTGAGCCGAACTTGCGATTTCGGCAACGTTTCGCATCGTTTTTAGCAACTAAGGTCTTAATGAATCGCATTCTTCTAATGAGATCCGCACGAACCCTTAAAAGATCGGCGTCGTTTTTAACGGCGAGCCTCGCAGTTTGCCTCCTCGTCGCCGGTATCAACGCCCAAACCGTCAGCGACCAGCCGAAAACCGACGTTCTGCTCAATGGTCTGAAGGTCTATATCTGGAACCGCGTTGCCTCGCCCCGCGTGCAAGTGAAATTGCGTATTAACGCCGGTGCTGCCTTCGACCCGCAAAAGCGCGAAGGCGTGATGCGCCTGCTTGCCGAGAATATCTTTCCGAACGAGGCAGCACGCGACTTCTTTAAGGAAGACCTGGGCGGCGGCCTCGCGATCTCGACTAATTACGACTACATCGAGATCACTGCGTCCTCGACGCCCGACAATATGCTGCAGATGCTCGAGACTATCGGTTCGTCAGTCGCGGCGATGCAGATCGACAAGGAAACTACCGCAAAACTCAAAGCGGATCTTCTCGCCGAGATCAAAGCTTCCGAAGGCGACGAAGCCAAGGCCGCAGACCGCATCGTTCGCGAAAAACTGTTCGGAGCCTTTCCCTACGGCAGGCCCGTGAACGGCACTGAAGAGAGCGTGAAGCAGATCGATTTTGCCGATCTTATCGACGCGAGAGCCCGTTTCTTGAAGGCTGACAACGCTTCGATAGCGATCGCCGGCAACATCGACCGTTCGTTGACAAGCCGTGCGATCCGCAGATATTTCGGAGCGTGGCAGCGGTCTGACAAACGCGTCCCTTCGACCTTCAAGCAGCCGGAACCGCCATCGCCTGAGGTTACGATCGTTGATTGGAAAGGCGGGACGACCGCCGAAGGACGCACCGCATATCGAGGCGTCGCCGTCGCCGACAAACTCGCGCCCGCCGCCGCAATTTATGCGCAGATCCTCGAAACAAAACTTCGCGACCGCATCCCCGAAGCCGTCGCAAAAGGTGTATTTGTACGCTCGGAAGCTCACATTCTCCCCGGCGAATTCGTCGTCGGCCTATCCGCCGACCCGAACGATATCGGCAAAGAGAACGGTAAAATAAATTCGCCGGAGCTCACCGCAAATGCGATCGCTGAACCGATCACCGAGTCCGAATTCGCCAAAGCTCTTGCCGCAACGCTCGACAATTGGAAGAAGCGCGACGTGTTGAGTTCGTGGCTCGATATGGATACGTACAAAACAGCCGATCCGAAAGCGCGGCTTGACGCCCTTTCGAGCGTAACGCTTGGCGATGTCCGCTCTTTCGCGAAAACGCTTCAGGGCGCGCCGGCAGCGGTCGTCGTCGTTATGCCGCCTGCAAAATGAACGCAGCGGAAACAAATAGAGCATTCCGCGAAGCAGAACATTCGCGAGCCGTCCGGGAGATGTTCGGCGGCATCGCGTCCCGTTACGACCTGCTCAATCACGTCCTGTCGCTGAATATCGACAAAGGCTGGCGACGAAAAGTCGCCGCCGAACTGCGTGCCGTCCTCGACGATGCCAACGCATCTGTCCTTGATGTCGCATGCGGCACGGGCGACCTTTCGCTCGAACTTGCTTCCGGTGCGAAAGCCTCAGTAACGGGAACCGATTTTTGCCGGCCGATGCTCAAGTTCGCAAAAGATAAGATCGGCGCCGCGAAACGCTCCATTCCGCTCGTCGAAGCCGATGCAATGGATCTGCCGTTCCCTCAAGACAATTTTTCGGCCGCGACGATCGCCTTCGGATTGCGAAATCTGCCGAACGTCGAGAACGGCCTTGCGGAGTTATTCAGGGTATTGAAGCCGCACGGCAAGCTCGTCGTGCTAGAGTTTTCACAGCCTGTTATTCCCGGCATTCGCCAAGCATTCAATTTTTATTTCACGCGCATTTTGCCGCGGATCGGAGGCCTCGTGAGCGGATCTCGCGGCGCGTATGAATATTTGCCGGATTCTGTTCGCGGATTTCCGCCGCAGAAGGAATTGGCCGTTTTGATGGAAAATACAGGTTTCGCTCGCGTGAGATACTCGAACCTTACCGGCGGCATTGCGGCTATCCATGTCGGCGAAAAGCCGTCGCCGCTTTGAATTGAGCTTGCTCACGTTATAAAATCCGTCCGTTCCCTTTGTCAGTCTCGCTCTTGGTTTCGACCCAAAGAATGAAAAAACGCCTCTTAAGCTATGCCCGCCAACTCGCGTTGATGCTGCTCGTCATTTGGACAGTAGTAACGCTCGTTACGCTTTTGATGGAGTTGGTTCCCGGTGACCCCGCGACAACGATCCTCGGCGAGACCGCGACGATCGAACAGATCGAGAATTTCCGCAAGACGCACGGGCTTGACCGCCCCGCATTTTTCTTCTCATATTCGGACGACAAAGGCTTCACTTGGAACGGCACGGAGAACCGATATCTCGACTATTGGCGTGGGCTTCTGCACGGAGACCTCGGGGTCTCTTTTCGAACCGGCCAGCCCGTAACCGAGATGATCGCCGAGCGTTACCCGAAGACAATTCTGCTCGCCGCCGCGGCGATGCTCGTTTCGATCTCGATCGCCATCCCGCTCGGCGTCGTCGCCGGAACGAATAAGAATAAATTCACCGACAACGCCGCTTCATTTGTCGCATTGCTCGGCATTTCGCTGCCGACATTCGTCCTCGGCCCGTTCCTCGTCTATATTTTCGCGGTAAAGCTCGGTTGGTTCGCGCCGACAGGCAGCGCCTACGCCGAGGACATCGTGCTTCCGGCAATTACGCTCGGCGGGGCTCTCTCCGCGATCTTGACGCGAATGGTGCGTTCGAGCGTGATCGAAGAATTGGGCGAGGACTACGTTCGCACCGCACGTGCCAAAGGCCTGAGCGAACGCGTCGTTGTATATAAGCACGTCCTAAAGAACGGCCTGATCCCGGTCGTTACGATCCTCGGCCTGCAGCTCGGCGTTCTGCTCGCGGGGTCGATCATTACCGAGAAGATCTTCAATTGGCAGGGACTCGGCCTTCTCCTGCTCGAAGATGGCATCAACAAGCGTGACTATCGCCTCGTACAAGGCTGTGTGCTCGTCATCAGCGTCACATTCATCCTTGCGAATTCGCTGACCGATCTTGTGTATAGGAGGCTCGACCCGCGGATCCGGCTGTCCTAAGATGAATCGACTTTTTTACATAGGCTCATTTATTGCGGCAACATTCGTGCTCGTCGCGATCTTTGCTAATTGGATCGCACCTTACGATGTAACGGTTCCCGATCTACTTAACCGCTATGCGAGTCCCGGCACCCAGCATTGGTTCGGGACCGACGCACTCGGCCGCGACGTGTTCTCGCGTGTTGTCTTCGGCGCGAGGATCTCGCTCGAGGTTGGCATCTCTGTCGTTTCCGTGTCGGCTGTCATCGGGATACTCATCGGCGCGTTCGCGGGGTATTTCGGCGGGATCGTTGACAAGATATTGAACGGTTATATCTTCAACGTTTTCCTCGCTTTCCCGGGGCTGCTGCTTGCTATCGCACTCGTTGCATTTCTCGGCGCAGGACTTGGCAAGCTGATCCTCGCACTTTGCGTGATCGGTTGGGTCGGGTACGCACGCGTGATGCGCGGGCAGGTCTTGAAGGTACGCGAATACGATTACGTTCAGGCCGCAAAAGCGCTCGGAGCATCGAGCACGCGGATCATCTTCACGCACATTCTGCCGAACGCGATCCAGCCGCTCATCGTGCAAGCATCGCTCGGCATGGCCGGTGCGGTTCTAGCCGAGGCATCGCTCTCGTTCCTCGGCCTCGGAATTCCGCCGCCGGCACCAAGCTGGGGAACGATGATCGAGGAATCTCGCGGCTTCGACATTCTCACTTCTGCGCCGCACGTGATGTTCTTTCCCGGCGTCGCGATCGCCCTGACCGTGCTCGCATTCAACTTCATCGGCGACGGCCTCCGCGAATGGCTCGACCCGAAACAGCGTTCCCGCTGATGTGTTTCGAGCTTCACAATTCGACCGCAAAACCGCTAAACTAAGTTTTGTAAAAAGTGCCTCGGAGGGTAACTGATTTGAGAAAGCCGTTCAATTCTCTGCTTGTCATTCTGCTGGCCGTTTTCGCCGTCGTTGCGAGCGCCCAGTCCGGACGAAAAGTTACTCCTACGCCGACTCCAACGCCCGTTCAAAGCCCTGCGAGCTATTCCGAATCCCGCGCTTTGCCGACACGAAAAGGGCGTGTGTCGCCGCCCGCACCGCAAACCGACACCGCTGCTCAAAAATCGGAAGCTCCGACCGCGAACGACGACGTTCTGCGCGTTGAGACCGATCTGATCACCGTTCCCGTCTCGGTCTATGAGCGAAGCGGCGTGTATGTCTCTGGATTGAAGCAGGAAGATTTCAAGATCTTTGAAGACGGAAAAGAGCAAAAGATCGAGTACTTCGGCACCGCCGACAAACCCTTCACGGTCGTGCTTCTCCTCGACACATCGCCTTCTGCGGAATACAAGATCGAAGAGATACAGGCCGCCTCGCGTGCATTCATCGACGAGCTTGGACCCGACGACAAAGTGATCGTGATCGAATTCGACGGGAATGTCCACGTTCTGACCGAGGCAACGAACGATCGCCAGCGTCTCTACAAAGCGATCTTGAAGGCGGATTTCGGAAGCGGTACTTCTCTCTACGAGGCAGTGAAGTTTTCGTTGAAAAAACGTCTCGAAAAAATTCCTGGCCGCAAGGCGATCGTGCTTTTTACCGATGGCGTCGATACAACGTCGAGAAAAGCGACGTATGATTCCACGCTCGATCTCGCAGAAGAATCCGACACGCTCATCTTTCCGATCTACTACAACACATTTGCCCAGAATCAGGCTCGGACCCGCGGTTCGATCGGCATCTTCAGTCCCGTTGGAACCTCCGCGGAAGAATACGCCGTCGGACGCAAATATCTCGTTGAACTCGCGGCCTACACCGGCGGGCGCGTCTTTACGCCCGAGGCCGTTCCCGGCGGACTTGCAGCGGCTTTTCGCGGCATCGCCATCGAACTTCGGCAACAATACAATATCGGCTATATCCCGACCGACCGCGGCACGCCCGGCCAGCAAAAACGAATAAAAGTTCGCGTCGATCGCCCGAACCTCGCCGTCCGCGCCCGCGACAGCTACATCGTCGGCTCCTCGACCCCCAACCAATAGCGGTTGAGATTTGCCCCGATCCTCGTTGCGGACAATAGAATCTAGCCGTTCGGATTTGCCCCGATCCGCGTTGCGGACAATAGAATTCAGCCGTTCGGATTTGCCCGATCAGCGTTGCAGATCGCAGAATGTAACCACGGTCGTAAGACCGTGGAACTCACGAGTGATATATTATGGAGTTCGCGTGATTTGTCGCTTATAGAAAATCAAAACCCCGCCATGAATTACGGGGCTATGTTCTACTATACCGAGGCCTTTTGAGGCTGCCTCTTTTGCTATAGAAAAAATGGTGATCCGACCTGGACTCGAACCAGGGACCCAATGGTTAAAAGCCATTTGCTCTACCGACTGAGCTATCGGACCACGCGGCTTACAGGCGGCCCGCCTTTAAGATGCGGACACGACCTTAGCCGAATTGAAGATTTTACATATTGCCGCTTTCGATGGCAAGTTCCATTCGAATATCTGCTCGCGCGTACTCGGAATTCGGGTCGATCGGCAATTCAACAAATCCGAATTTTCGGTAAAGGGTGAGCGCCGTTTCAAGCTTTCTGTGCGATTCGAGAAACACGGTCCGAGTGCCTTTTCGGCGGGCATATTCAATACAAGCCTGCATCAAGGAGTTCGCGATCCCGCGACCTTGAAAGTCGGGCGAGACGGACATTTTCGTGAGTTCGAAAACATCGGCGCCGAAAGGGATCAGGGCGACCGTACCAACGGCCTTGCCGTCAACTACCGCCATAAAGATCTGGCCGCCTCGTTCAATGACGTATTCCTGCGGATGGTCGAGGATCTCGCGGTCGTGCTGCTCGACGGCAAAATATTTCTCGATCCATTCGTAATTCAACTGCCCGAAATCTGCAGCGAACTTCGGCTCGAATTCTACGATCTCGACGGACTCGTTCATCTCGTTCCTCACAATAAATGCCTTAATTCTTGAACCACGCTTCCATCACGGAGTCGTTAAGAATGATCGTCTGATCGCGTTCCGGCCCGGTCGAAATAAGCCCAATCTCGACGCCGATATAGTTCGACAGGAACTCGACGTAACGACGTGCGTTCTCGGGAAGATCGTCGATCTTCGTAACGCCCAGAGTGTCGCTTTCCCATCCCGGAAGCACTTCGTATATCGGTTTGATCTTTCGCAGATCGTGCGAAACCGCCGGGAACGTATCGATCCGCTCGCCGTCGATCTCGTAGCCGATACAGACCTTGATCTCCTCGAGCGCATCGAGAACATCCAGTTTCGTCAACGCGACCGAATCAAAGCCGTTCAGCTCCGCCGCGTATTTCGTCGCAACCGCGTCGAACCAACCGCAGCGACGCGGCCTGCGAGTTACCGAACCGTATTCGTTGCCGCGTTCGCGTATCAAATGCGCGACGTCTTCTTCCGTGTCCAGCATCTCGGTCGGGAACGGTCCTTCGCCGACCCGCGTTGCATACGTGCGGACGATGCCGAGCACGCCCGTGATGTGATGCGGCGGAATTCCGGCGCCGACCGAAGCACCGCCCGCGGTCGGATTCGAAGACGTAACGTACGGATAAGTTCCATGATCGACATCGAGCAGCGTAGCCTGCGCGCCCTCGAGCAGGATCTTTTTCTTCTCGCGTCGAGCATCCGCCAAAAAGTGCGAGGTCTCTGTTACAAACGGCCGCAAGCGTTCGACGAGCGGCGAAATTTCGTCATATATCTCGTCTGCGCGAAGCGGCTGCTGGCCGTAGAGCACGATGATGCGGTTCGCTTCTTCGAGATTCCGTTCGATCCTCAAACGGAGTATCTCGGGCGAGAGTGCGTCCGCAACTCGGATCCCGCGCCGGCCGACCTTGTCTTCGTATGCCGGCCCGATGCCGCGAAGCGTCGTCCCGATCCTTTCATTGCCGAGCCGCTCTTCCGACGTATGATCGAGCGCCCGATGATACGGCATTATCAGATGCGCACGGCTCGAAACTTTCAGCCGCTCGGGCGTGATCGAAATGCCCTTCGCGGAGATCTGATCGACCTCTTCGAAGAACGCCTTCGGGTCGATGACCATTCCGTTCCCGAGCACGCACACCTTGTCGTTGTGAATGATGCCAGATGGCAAAAGCCGCAGCACAAATGCCTGATCTCCAACATAAACGCTGTGGCCGGCATTATGCCCGCCTTGATAACGCGAGACGATATCGAATCGATCCGCCAGAAGGTCAACGACCTTGCCCTTGCCTTCATCGCCCCATTGGGCACCGATAATGACGATTATCATATTCTTTTAGACTGCCATTCGCTCAACAGAAGACCATACACAGCATGATCGCGAAATTCTCCCTGGACCAATTCGACCTTTCGGAGAATTCCTTCGTGTGTAAAACCAAGCCTTTCAGGGATAGCGCGGCTGCGAATGTTCTCAACGTTAGCGCTGATCTGCACGCGATTAAGCTCCATTGTATCAAACAGATGGTCGAGCACCACCTGACAACATCGCGTTACAATGCCTTTGCCCATATGACCTTTGTCTATCCAATAACCCATCGATGCGCGACGATTGGCATCGTCCAGATCGTGAATGCCGATCGTGCCGATCAGGTCTTCGTTCTCGAATATAAGCAGCGTAAACGCTCCGTCGGCTTCGAAAGCCTTTAGCGAGCTTTCGATCCATATGCGTGCGTGTTGCTGGCTATAGTCATCGACAGCCCACGGCATCCAGGGACGCAAGTGTTCCAGATTCGCACGAACCACGCGCGCCATTTCCCCGGCCATTTCGGGCGATGGCATAACAAGCCGGATCTTATCGAATTCAAATAAAAGCATTTATGGGCGATTTTCGCTACGAGGTTCGCGTCCATTCGTACAACTCAAAATATTTCCTCGCTGCGTTCTCCCATGAATTATCGATCCGCATTCCGTTGCGTTGGAGATGCTTCCAGCCTTCGCGGTCGGCGTACGCAAGGCGAGCCTCGTAAACTTTCTCGGTGAGACGCTCGCTACTGAATTCACTAAACTTAAATCCGTTCCCCGAGCCAGAAACCGCATCCCAATTCTCGACGGTGTCATCAAGCCCGCCCGTCGCACGCACGATCGGCACCGTGCCGTAGCGAAGTGAATACATTTGGTTCAACCCGCAAGGCTCGAATTTCGACGGCATCAGGAACATATCCGCACCGGCCTCGATCAAGTGCGCGAGCGGTTCATTGTAGCCGACATAAACCCCAACGCGCGACGGCTCATAATCCCTCAAAGCCTGCAGAAAACGCTCGGCATCCGCGTCACCCGAGCCAAGGGCGATAAAATATGCGTCCGCCGCAAGGATCTCGCCCGCGGCGTGTCGGATCAGTTCGATCCCTTTTTGCGCGGTCAAACGCGTAACGCTAGCGTATATCGGCCGTTCAAGATCGACCGGAAGGCCGAAGCGCTCAAGCAGCACACGCTTGCACGCCCGCTTCCCTTCGAGCGAATCCGCCGAAAAGTGTGCGGGTAGTTCAGGATCGGTCGCGGGATCCCAAACGTCGTAATCGACGCCGTTCGTGATGCCGACCAGTCGGTTCGCACGCCGGCGCGTCAACCAGTCAAGCCCGTAACCGAATTCCGGCGTCTGTATCTCAAGCGCGTAACGCCGTGAAACCGTCGAAAGCATATCCGAAGTCTCGAGGCCTGCCTTCATCGCCGACGCATAACCGTCGTAACTGAACGAGTTCCGTGCGAACTGTGAGGCAAATCCGAGTGCGGGCAATTCCGACAACCCGAACGCTCCCTGATACGCCATATTGTGTATCGAGAAGACCGTCCGCGTGTTTCGCCAAAAGGCTTCGTGATGACGCAAGGCGGCGATCTCGACGGCGGCGAATCCTGTATGCCAATCGTTCAGATGAACGATGTCCGGAGGCTTGCCAAGGCGTTCGAGAAGAAGCAAAGCCGCACGCGAGAGAAATGCGAACCGCTCGTAGTCTTCAGTGTAACCGTAGATCGAATCGCGATGAAAAATGGACGGAGCGTCGATCAGGAACGTCGGCGAGCCGTTCGCCTCGGAATAAAAAGCCTTCGCTCGATACGGCCTTCCCTTCCAATTGACCCAAAGATCGTCGATAGCCGTCTGCCAAATATACTCGCCCTTCGTCTGCCAATAACACGGCGTGATGAGCAGCGAATCCACGCCGATCTGCTTCAAAGCTTTCGGGAGTGCACCGGCGACGTCGCCAAGCCCTCCGGTCTTCGAATACGGCACCGCTTCCGATGAAATTACTGCAACACGCATATTTAACTGCACTTTAAGTATTTCGCGAATCGCAACGCAGGTCAAACCCGCACCGTCTTGTCAGAACCGGAAGCGATAGCAACCGGGTTCCGGCAACTTGGGCTGCGCTCTATCGCAGTGCGGTCAGGCTTGCCTGAACGTTCTCCGCCCATTCCTAACGATGGAGGCGGCCTTGCCGCCGACATACGAAAAGTGTCCGCCTGCCGCTCCGGGCTTCCTCAGCGACCTTTTGCGGGTTTCGCTTTGCGTCCTTTGCGGTTTCTCTAATAACTACTTCAACCGCAGAGCCCGCAAAGGTTGTCGCTAAGTTCGCAAAGTCGTTCTCGCGTGTTCCGACACGATTATGGTACCGTCCGCAAGAGGCGGAAACCCGACCGGTTGGGAGGGCGCCATCCCTTACGGTTTCCCACCTGATCGAAGGAACCAAAACTAACATCTTCAATTTTCAAAGAACAACTGCCACAACACTCATTGTGTTGTCATTGACAAGTATATCACGCTTGTCAAGGGGTATTTTCGTTCGCACGCAATATGTCGCAAAAAAGAGATCGTGAATAGCCGGAAGCTTCCGATTATTCACGATCAACTGTTTGCTATCTACGCCTGTTAGCTCTGCATTGAGGCGAGGAACTCTGCGTTCTGTTTCGTCTTGCCCAGCCGTTCGAGAACGACTTCCATCTGCTCGACGGGCGAGAGCGGATTGAGTACTCGACGCATTACCCAGATGCGTGCGAGATCCTCTTTGCCGATAAGCAGCTCTTCTTTTCGGGTGCCGGAACGCTGTAGATCGATCGCCGGGAAAAGGCGCTTGTCCGAGAGGCGGCGGTCGAGATGAATTTCCGAGTTACCGGTTCCCTTGAACTCCTCGAAGATAACGTCGTCCATACGCGAACCTGTATCGATAAGCGCAGTCGCGATGATCGTGAGGCTTCCGCCCTCCTCGATATTGCGGGCCGCACCAAAGAAACGCTTCGGACGCTGCAGTGCATTCGAATCGATACCGCCGGACAGGATCTTGCCGGAGGGAGGTACGACCGCGTTGTGCGCACGCGCCAAACGCGTAATCGAATCGAGCAGGATAACCACGTCGCGTTTGTGCTCGACGAGGCGTTTTGCCTTTTCGATGACCATATCGGCGACCTGTACGTGGCGCGTCGGCGGTTCGTCGAACGTGGACGATATCACTTCGCCTCGGACATTTCGCTGCATATCCGTAACTTCTTCCGGACGCTCATCGATCAGCAGCACGATCAGCGTAACCTCCGGATGATTCTCCGTAACCGAATTCGCGATGGTCTGTAAGAGCATCGTTTTACCGGTTCTCGGCGGTGCGACGATCAAAGCGCGCTGCCCCTTGCCGATCGGAGTTACAAGATCGATGACGCGAGCCGCAAGGTTGTCTGGAGTGACCTCCATCTTGAGTTGCTCGTCCGGGTAGAGCGGCGTCAAGTTGTCGAAGAATACCTTCTCGCGTGACTGCTCCGGTGCCTCGAAATTGATCGCCTCGACCTTGATGAGGGCAAAATAACGCTCGCCTTCTTTCGGCGGGCGGATCTGCCCGGAAACCGTATCGCCGGTGCGCAGGTCGAATTTACGTATCTGCGAAGGGCTGACATAGATATCGTCGGGGCCCGGCAAATAGTTGTATTCCGGGGCGCGCAGAAAGCCGAAGCCGTCCGGCAGCGTTTCAAGCACACCTTCGGAGAAGATAAGCCCGCTCTTCTCGGTCTGCGCGGCAAGAACCTTAAAGATCAGTTCCTGCTTTCGCATACCGCTTGCGCCTTCAACGCCCATATCCTTAGCGATGTGAGTGAGTTCGCTGATGGACATATCTTTGAGGCCCGCAAGCTCGAGTTTTGGCTCTTCTGAGCGGCCGTTCTCGGTCTTTGCCGTCTGTTCGGCCTTTGAGGCGCCGGACGTAAGTTCTGAGGATTCTGGTTCGACGCTTTCCGGTGCGGCCTTTTCCGCTCGGGGTCTGCGCGAATTCGTAGGTTTGGTTGCCATTGTCTTAGTTCAACTGTTTAGAGATTGGAATTAAAAAGTAATATTGCGGCGGTTGAGCCTCACGTCGTGAGAATGAGTCGAGATCAAATTGCGGATTATAAAAAAGCTTCTCCGACGGAGACAGACACAAGTATGGAATTTCGCAGTTTGACAGCTACTGCGTTCTAGCCAAAATCCGGCTATTTCAAGAAAGCCCTGAATTTAAGGGATTCCACAGAGAATACACGATAGGTTCCAGGAACGCAAGCAAAAAATATCAAAAATCAGCGACCGCACGCGTGATCGCCGTCCAAAGGTCGTCGCGACCGCGGCCCGTTTCCGCCGAGAATGCGATGATCTCAGCCCCATCGAATGTCTTTCTGATAGTCTTTAACGACTTTGAAAGTGCGTTCGCCGAGAGCTTATCAGCCTTTGTCGCCGCAACAACGAACCTGCGATCGTTAACGACAAGCCATTCGTTCAACTGCTTATCGAGGGCGGTCGGTTCGTGCCGCGCATCCACCAGGTGCACACAAAGTGCGAGTTCGTCTCGATAGGTCAAATAATCTTCTGCGAGCTTGCCCCAGTCCGCCCTCATCGCCTTCGAGACACGCGCGTAGCCGTAGCCCGGCAGATCCGCAAAATAGATCTCTTCGTTTATGAGAAAAAAGTTGATCGACTGCGTACGGCCCGGCGAGGACGACGTGCGTGCTAGGCCTTTGCGGGCAAGCAGCGAGTTGATCAGCGATGACTTCCCGACATTCGAACGCCCGAGAAATGCGATCTCCGGACGGTGGTCATCGACCCAATGCGACCTATCGAACGCGCTCTTGATAAATTCGGCTGACGTGATCTTCATTTTGCGGCGGCTTGAGAGCGGCTCTATTCGACCACCGCAGACGAGATATCACCGACCGTCTGGTCAGGCGCCCAAATTTGCGGCAGATCGCCGGCGACCGATGGGTCCTGAGCTTCAAGAGCGTGGTGCAAGACCTCGTCAATGTCATCGACGATGTTGATCGTCAGTGCGTCGCGCACTTCAGCAGGAATGTCTGCAAGATCCTTTTCGTTATCACGCGGAATGACAAGGGTATTGAGGCCGAAACGATGCGCCGCGAGCATTTTTTCCTTCAGGCCGCCGATCGGCAAAACTTTGCCTCGGAGCGTGATCTCGCCCGTCATCGCAACGTCGCCCCGAACGCGTTTGCCGGTCAATGCGGATACCATCGCGACGGCCATCGTGATGCCGGCAGAAGGCCCGTCTTTTGGTATCGCTCCCTCCGGAACGTGTATGTGCAGGTCTTTCTCGCGAAAATCCGTCGAATCGATACCTAAGCGTTCCGCCCTCGAACGTACGCAGGTCAATGCGGCGCGAGCCGATTCCTGCATAACCTCGCCGAGCTTGCCGGTAAGCGTTATCTCGCCCTTTCCCTTAACCAGCGTCGCTTCGACTTGCAAAACGTCGCCGCCGACTTCCGTCCATGCAAGGCCGTTCACAAGCCCGACCTCGCTCTCTCTTGCAATATCCTGCTTGCGATATTTGACCGTGCCGAGCAGTTCGCGTGTCTTCGCCGCATCAATTTCAACGCTCGTTCCGGAAGGAAGCGTCCCGGAAACGAATTTTCTCGCGATCTTTCTGAGACACGAGCCGATCTGACGCTCAAGCGTTCGAACGCCGGATTCGCGCGTGTAGTGCCGAATGATCTCGAGAATTCCTTCGTCCGTGAACGAGACAGCCTTCGGGTCGATGCCCGTATTCTCACACTGTTTCGGGATCAGATGACGTTTCGCGATCTCTGTCTTTTCGCGCTCCGTGTAGCCTGAAAGATTAAGTATCTCCAGTCTGTCCTGAAGCGGCGCGGGGATCGAATGCAGAACATTCGCCGTCGCGATAAAGAAAACGCTCGACAGGTCGTAATCCACGTCCAGATAATGGTCGCGAAACGTGCAATTCTGCTCAGGATCGAGAACCTCAAGCAGCGCCGCACTCGGATCGCCGCGATAATCCCGTCCGAGCTTATCGACCTCATCCAGCAGAATTACGGGATTGACCGTACCTGCACGTTTCAAAAGCTGGATGACCTGACCGGGCATCGAGCCGATGTACGTTCGTCGATGGCCGCGTATCTCGGCTTCGTCGTGAACGCCGCCCAATGCCATTCGAACGAATTTACGCCCCGTTGCGTTCGCGATCGATCTGCCCAACGAAGTTTTGCCGACGCCCGGCGCTCCGACGAAGCAGAGGATCGTCCCCTTTGGATTCTTCACAAGCTGGCGAACGGCGAGGAATTCAAGAATACGTTCTTTGATCTTCTCGAGGCCGAAATGATCTTCATTAAGTGTGGTTTCGGCATCAGCGAGGTCGTCAACCTCCTGGCTGCGAGCCTGCCAAGGCACGTTCACAAGCCAATCGATGTAAGTTCGACTCACGGTCCCTTCCGCAGACATCGGCGGCATTGATTCAAGACGCGAGAACTCCTGCATCGCTTTGTCTTTCGCCTCGGCCGTCATACCGGCGTCTTCGATCTTTTTCTTCAGTTCGTCGAGGTCGGCCTTTTCGTCCTTCCGGCCAAGTTCTTTGTGGATCGCCTTGATCTGTTCGTTGAGATAATACTCGCGCTGATGTTTATCCATCGCCTTCTTAGTACGCGAATGGATGTTCCGGTCAAGCTGCCTTTTCTCGATCTCAGCTTCGAGCGAACCGATGATCGCCGTCAGTCGATCCTGCACACTGATGAGCTCGAGGATCGCCTGCTTGTCCTCGACCGAGATACGCAGGTGCGACGCCATCGAATCCGCGATCTGTGCTGCAGAAACGCCCCGCAAACTCGAATGAAGAGCATCGGTATAGGCGTCCGGAGAAACGCGCATCAAATTCTCTATCAAAGCGTGGACGCGTTGGAGCGAGCCGTCAGTGCGATATCCCGATTCTTCCGTCGAGGTGAGTCTGCGTATATATGCGTAGAGAATGCCGTCCGGGTCTGATTCCACCCGAAGCGAGCGTCCGCGTTCGCGGCCTTCGACAACCACCTTTATCTGCCCGTTATCCTGCCGCTGTGCCTGAACGATGCGTCCAAGCGTACCCGTGCGGTATATCTGATCGGGAGTCGGTTCATCGACCGTCGCGTCGTGCTGTGTTGCAAGAAAGATATGCCGATCGCCGGACATCGCCCGTTCAAGGGCCGCAACTGACGACGGACGTCCGATCTTAAAGGCGACTTTCGTGAACGGAAAGATCACCACGTCGCGAATTGGCACCATCGGAAAACGCTCGACATCCGAGGGCATTTGATCTGAAAATTCCTGCATACGCTACGGGGAAAACGAGGCTAAAAACTTGGGACTCGCCGCTCGCCTTATATCGGTATAAGTCTATTTACTCAAACCGACGCAAAAATTGCAATCATTTTGCATCACCGATCGAGCAAAGCCGCCAAATTTCTACACGCTTAATGGGAGTATGAAACGTCTATTGAGTGGGAATCTTTAGAAATATTTTTCCAAGCGAGTTACCGCCAAACTTACGCCGCTTCTTCGCGCCGTGAATCGACGATCTCGAAGACCGGAGCTTTGCGTTCGATCATTTCCTTCGTGATAACGATCTCTTTAATGTTCGACTGCGTTGGAAGAACATACATCGGATCGAGCAGGATCTCTTCGAGGATCATCATTAGTCCGCGAGCTCCAACCTTTCGTTTATGGGCCTCGTTAGCTACGGCAAGCAGAGCTCCTTCGGTAAACTTTATACCGATGCTGTCGAACTCAAATTTCTTTTGATACTGCTTTATGAGCGCATTTTTCGGCTCGGTCAGGATCTTGACGAGTGCCGCCGCATCAAGCTCGTCAAGGGCTCCGATCACCGGCAGACGCCCGACGAACTCCGGGATCAAGCCGTATTGGATAAGATCGACCGGTTCGAGCTTTTTGATCGAATCAACGTGTCGCTGCTTATTGCTCTTGACCTCGGCCTGAAAGCCGAGCGATTTGTTGCGAAAACGCTTCTCGACGACCTTTTCGAGGCCTATGAACGCGCCGCCGCAGATGAATAGGATGTTCGTAGTATCGAGCTGCTGAAAATCCTGCTGCGGGTGTTTCCTGCCGCCGCCGACGGGAATATTGGCGATCGTGCCTTCGAGTATCTTGAGGAGAGCCTGCTGGACGCCCTCGCCCGAAACATCGCGCGTTATCGAAGGATTGTCGTCCTTTCGGCAGATCTTATCGATCTCGTCGATGTAGATAATGCCGTGCTGAGCCTTTTCAAGGTCGCCGCCGGCGGCCTGCACAAGCCGGTTCAGAATATTCTCGACGTCTTCGCCGACATAACCGGCCTCGGTAAGGCTCGTCGCATCGACGATGCAGAACGGAACGCTCAGGACCCGTGCTAGCGTCTGCGCGAGCAGAGTCTTACCCGTACCGGTCGGTCCTATCAAGAGAATGTTGGATTTCTGAAGTTCGATGTCCGAACGCCGTTTTGCTAGCTCAAGGCGCTTATAATGCTGATAAACAGCGACCGATAGCCTCTTCTTCGGTTCGTCCTGCCCTATAACGTACTCATCGAGAATTGCCTTAATCTCGGTCGGCTTCGGCAGGTTCGTCCGCGTCGAGATCGCGTCCGTACGCTCATCGTCGTTTATGATCTCGTTGCAAATGTCTATGCACTCATTGCAGACATAAACGCCCGGTCCCGCAATAAGTTTGCGGACATCGTTCTGCGATTTTCCGCAAAAGGAACACGACAGCAATTCTTCCGGACGATTGAAATGAGGCATACTTCTCTACTTCTACTTCTTATCTCGATGTTCGATGACCTCGTCAATTAGGCCGTAATCCTTTGCCTGCGTTGGTGTTAGGATGCGGTCGCGTTCGACGTCCTTTTCAACCTGCTCGAAGGTCTGTCCTGAATGGTGCGCGATCAGCTTTGACGTCAATTCACGCATTCTCAAGATCTCTTCGGCCATAATGCGAACGTCCGTTGCCTGTCCCTGCGCGCCGCCCGAAGGCTGATGGATCAAAACTCTCGAATGCGGCAAAGCGAAACGCTTCCCCTTTGTCCCAGCGGTCAGCAAAAGAGCCGCCATCGAAGCGCACTGTCCGATACAGATCGTCGTAACATCGTTCTTGATGAACTGCATCGTGTCATAGATGGCCATTCCGGCAGTGATCGATCCGCCGGGCGAATTTATATAAAGATTGATATCGCGCTCGGGATCTTCGGCTTCGAGAAAAAGCAACTGTGCAACAAGCAAGTTCGCGATCTGATCGTCGATCGGCGTTCCAATGAAAATAATGCTGTCTTTGAGCAGGCGTGAGTAGATATCGAAGGCCCGTTCGCCTCTCGACGTCTGCTCTACAACCATCGGTACAAGTGCCATAGATTTATTTCCGTTAAGTCTGCAAAAACCTCAATATCTGAAGTGAATAGTCAAGTTATCTGCGGTAAATCGTTGAGAAGTTTACCGTTCTTGGATTCTACCGCTTTTATTATCAATTGCAAGCCCCAAACTTTTACGCTTCTTTTGCAGCCTTTTTCTTAGGAGCGGCCTTCTTTTTCTTCGGCTTTTCTTCTGCGTCGGTGCTGTCGGCGGTCGCGTTCTCACTTGCGGCGGCGAGTGCTGCGGCCTCGTCGATCCATTCTCCGTCGGTAACCTTTGCGGCACTCACAACTGCTTCGATCGACTTGCGTGTTCGCAAATTGTTCCGAATATTGTCGATACCGCCCTGTTTTTCCAGCGACTCGCGGACCTCATCGACCGGAACGCGATAATATTCCGAAAGCTTTACGACCTCTTCGTCAACCTCCGTCTCACTGACCGAAACATTTTCGGCCTCCGCGATCTTGTCGAGCAGGATCGCGCCGCGAACGTCACGCTCCGCCTGCGTACGCATATTTCCATAGGCAAGCTCAATGAAATCCTTCTGTACCTTCGACGGATCGATCCCGCGCTGCTGTAGGTCGTGGGCGAAGCTGTTCAGCAAATTGCGAGCCTGATTCTCGATCAAAGTGCTTGGAATTTCGAATTTATTGTCTTCAATGACCTTTGCGATGGCGTCGTTACGGAGGCGTGCGTCTGCATCGGCCACTGCCATCTTCTCGACATCGGCGCGAAGACGTGTGCGGAGATCGGCAAGCGATTCATAGCCTTCGTCGAGGCTTTTCGCCCAATCGTCATTCAGTTCGGGTACTTCAGATCGTCCGACCGATTTGACCTTTGCCTTATAATGCACTGTCTTGCCGGCCAACGCCTCGGACGTAAAGTTCTCGGGATATGCGACGGTAAATTCTTTTTCTTCGTCCTCGCTGACTCCGACAAGGTTATCGGTGAACGATGCTTCGATGTTCTCAGCGCCGAGAACGACCTCGAGGTCGTCTGCGGTGATCGGGTCTTCGTCGGGAGCGTCGTCGAACTTGCCCGAAAGATCAACAACGACGGTGTCGCCAAGCTCGGAACCACGGCCTTCGACCGGGATCAGTGCCGCCTCGTGGGTCAAACGTTCGTTGATGAGGTCCTCGACCTCTTTGTCTTCGACAGGGCGAACGCGGCGCGTTACCTCAATGCCTTTGTAGTTCGGCGTCGCGACCTCCGGCATCACTTCGACATGAATGTGCAGCGAGAGCGGTTCCGTGCCGTTGACTGCGACCGTTTCTGGGTTTTCGAGGTGCAGATGCGGCTCCGTCAGCGGCGTCAGATCGTGTTCGCGTATCGCTTCGGCTACCTGCGTCGGGATAACCGCTTGGAGGACTTCCGAACGGATGTCTTCCTTGTAGCGGATCTTAACGACATCCGCCGGCGCAAATCCTTTGCGAAAGCCCGGTACGACCGCACGCTTTGCGTACTTTGTGACAGCCTTGCCATAGGCGGTTTTCACCGTCTCGGCGTCGATTTCTATGTGGATCTCTCGTTGAGTCGGGGAAACTTCTTTAAGCTCAGTCTTCATCTAAAAAAAGCATAGCCCAAACGCGGGAATCTTGTCGAACGGAGGCAAACTAAAGTGTCGGCTCGGCCCAGGCCGCAAGCTCATTCCCAGCCAGGTCCTTAAAGTGAAAACGCTGTCCGCCGGGAAATGAAAATATCTCCTTTGTGATAACGCCGCCGGCATTCTTGACTTTCTCGTATGCTGCGGCGATGTCGGAAACATAGATCACGATTAACGGCGCTTTCGACGGCCCGTCCGCATTGATCCCGCTACCGACCCCGCTGCTCTTCGTATCTGCGTAGTCATCGCCCCATTGCTGATATTCCCAACCGAATACACTGCCGTAAAAGCTTTTGACCTTCGCAAAGTCCTCGGACGTCGATGCGGGCAGTTCAATATAGTCGATCTCGTTGTGATTGCTCATATTGGCGGTGAAACAAAGAACGGCGCGAAATTTGGCGCCGTATCAATGCGTTGGAATTGTTGGTGCCGAGGGCGAGACTCGAACTCGCACGTCTTTCGACGCTAGATCCTAAGTCTAGTGCGTCTGCCAATTTCGCCACCTCGGCACATCTCGTCGGGAACGCGGCGAATTGGAAGCATAGCATTCGACCAAAGCAGCTGACAATACCTGCCTATTTATTTATGTATTTTCGGTCGTATTCGTCCCAAGACATCTGAATATCGTCAGTTCCAAGCCGCGACCGGGGTTCATACCCGAGAGCCTTTGCCTCGATCTTTTTGAAGAGCTTTACGCCTCCGTAGATGAGTCCGCCGATCACTGCGATCCAAAAAAGATACCAGATGAGCGTCGAGAGAAGGCCGAGCGCCCAAAGCGCCGCGAATCCGGCAAAAAAGATACCGATTATTGCGAGAATGACCTTGATGATATTCATATGCAGTTGCCTCCTTGCCCCTAGACTTGATACGAAGAAGTAGAGCCGGATGTTCGTAGTATTTTAGCGCTATATCGTATAATCTCTCGTATTTTGCAATACTAAACCGAGCAAACTGTGACACAAACGACCATAACGATCAAAGATCTCGCGAATATTCTCTCGGCTGAAATTTCAGGCGATCCGACGCGGGTTGCCGCCGACGTTACGCACGATTCCCGGCAAGTACGCGAAGGAACGGTCTTCGTCGCGATCAAGGGATCGACCGTTGACGGCCACCGCTTCATCGACGATGTACTGAGGCGTGGAGCCTCGGCGATCATCTCCGAGCAGCCGCGTCCCGACGGCTTTGAGGGAACTTGGCTACGCGTTGAAAATGCTCGAAAGGCTCTCGCCGTGGCCGCAGCCGCCGTGAACGGCAACCCTTCGCACGACCTTCATCTCGTCGGGATCACAGGCACGAACGGCAAGACCACCACGACGTATCTTTGTTTCGCTCTGGCAGAGGCCGCAGGGCAATTCCCCGCTATGTTGACGACGGTGGAGTACCGCATCGGCGAAACGAGTCAGGAAGCTATCCGCACGACGCCGGAAGCCTCGGATACGAACCGATTTCTGCGGCAGGCCGTTGATGCCGGTTCGAAAATGGCGGTGATGGAAGCCTCTTCGCAAGCGATCGACCTGCACCGCTGCGACGGACTGCGGTTCGAGGTCGCCGTATTCACAAATCTGACGCAGGATCATCTCGACTATCACGGAACGATGGAGCAGTATTTCGAGGCAAAAGCGAAGCTTTTTGACGGGTCGCTCGGCGACGTTCCGGTCGCATCGGTGGTAAATATCGACGACGAATGGGGACAAAAGCTCGTCCGGCAACTTCGTTCCGCCGGGCAAAGGGCAGTTACGACCGGACAAGATTCAGACGCGGATATCACGGGTAAGAATATTGATGTTTCGCTCATTCGCGGGACGTCTTTCGACCTGGAAACATCGATCGGATCCGTCCGAATAACTTCGCCGCTCGTCGGTAAACCGCATGTTTACAATATGTTATCGGCGGCTGGCATCGCTGTCGAACTCGGCTACGACCTTGAGGCGATCAAGACCGCATTTGCAAAATGCATCGGTGCGCCGGGACGTTTTGAGCGTGTGCCGCATGATGGCGATTTCGCCGTCATCGTCGATTACGCGCACACGGATGATGCGCTTAGGAACACCCTAGGCACAGCGAAAGAACTGACGGATGGTCGGATCATTACAGTTTTCGGTTGCGGCGGCGATCGAGACCGTACAAAAAGGCGGCCGATGGGCGAGGCGGCGGGCGAAATGAGTGACATCGCGATCATTACTTCGGACAATCCCCGAAACGAAGATCCGCTGAAGATAATCGCTTCGATCGAAGAAGGCGTGAGGTCGAAAACTGAGGCTTACGAGATCATAAGCGACCGTCGCGAGGCGATCGGACGCGCGATCGCTTTGGCAAAAAGCGGCGATGTCGTGATCATCGCGGGGAAAGGCCACGAACATTATCAGATCATCGGCGGCGATAAATTCCATTTCGACGACCGTGAGGCCGCTGCGGAATCTCTCGCACGCAGAAGCGAAACGGCCTAACCTTGCCGTGATTCTCTGACGATATTTACAAGAACCTCGCGTTGCTCGAAAGAGAGCGAGTCGAACCGGACGCCAAACCCGATCTCAAGTACGTGATTGACTATGACGCCCGTAAACAGAACCTTCATACCGTCTGCGAGCGGCAGGTAGATCTTCACGGCCGAACCGTCCTCGACATTTCCTGAACTCAAGACGAAACAACCTTCAAAACTGACATCGCTGAGCCCGCCGGATTCGCGAACCCCTGAAACCTCAAATTCGGAGGGGATATCGATCGGATATCGGGTTGTGCTTCTGCGGTCTTCGCCGCTGCGTCTTTCTTGTTTTGACATCGTGCTATGTTTTTACTCCTCCGCCTCCTTTGTTGAAGGCCGCGATCTGGTCAAATAATAATACACTGGAAGACCCAAAATAATCAGCCCAATTCCTGTAAAAGAACGCGTCGGGGAATTCCACATCGTATTGATGAGCAACCAGCCCGCGACCAGCAGGAAAATGACCGGAACGACAGGGTAGCCCCAGGCTTTGTAGGGCCGAGGCAGTTCGGGATATTTTCGGCGATACACAAAGATCGATGACGTTACCGCGGCATAAAAGATCCACGAAGCGAATATCACATAATCGGTCAGCGTATCGAATGAACCGGTCAGCACCAATGCCATTCCAAGAACCATTTGAAGCAGCAATGCTTTAATAGGAACGCCTGTGATGCTGAGGCTGCCAAGCGGCTTGAACATTAGCCCGTCGTTCGCCATCGCGTACGGTACGCGTGAACCAGAAAGGATCGAGGTATGCAATGTACCGAGCGAGGAGAGCATCAGTCCGGTCGCAAAGACTGCCACGGCCGCGCCTGTTGCGAACTGAGCGATATTCCCGCCGAAGAACATACTGACGACGACCTTGCCGACGGACGAATCTTTTGAGATCGAGGCGATCGCGGTCGGGTCGAGCACGTAAAAATACGCAACGTTCGTAATGGTGTACAGAATGATGATGAGGAAGGTACTGCCGATGATCGCAAGCGGAATGTTGCGGTTTGGATTCTCGACTTCTCCGGCGACGAACGTCAGATTATTCCAACCGTCATAACCCCATAGGGCCCCGATCATCGCCGCTGCAAAACCACCGATGAAGGAGTACGACGGCGAGCCGTAATTCACGGCCGCATCGACGCTTTCACAAGTTCCGCCGCTGTTCAAAAGCGAAAAGTGCGAGAGATCCCCCGTCGCCCAAAGGAAAGCGCCGCCGGCAACGAAGACGATCAAGGCGATCTTGACTCCGGTCAGCACGGTCGCTATTCGTCCGCTTATCGCGACCGTCGCACAATTTAGCGTCGTAAAGATCAAGATCGCCATTAACGCGACGACCTGAAGTAGCGTTACGCCGTGCGAATATCCTGCCAGATCGAGAACAAAAAGCTGCTGAGAAAGCTGGTTCCCTAGAAAATCATTGAGCCCGATCGCGAAGGCCGTGGCGGCGGCGGCCTGCGATCCCGGCTTTGCAACGAACATCTGCATCCAGCCGAATAAGAAACTCGACAACCGACCGTATGCGTCTCGCAAGAATACGTATTCACCGCCCGCAGCTGGCTTCATCGCGGTAAGTTCGGCGTACGTAAGGGCACCGGCAAGCGATAGAAGTCCGGCGGCGATCCATGCGGTCAGGACCCAGCCCGGCGTGCCGACGTTACAGGTCATCACGCGTGCCTTCAAAAATACGCCCGTACCGATGACGTTGCCGATGATGATCGAGACCGCTGCGACAAGGCCGAGGCCTCGAACGAGCGTTACACCGTTATTCGAACCAGATTCCATAAGTAGCTTGTGTCTATTCCGAAAAACCTTTGGGATATATTACGCGAATCGCGACGAATTAAAAACAAACCGCAGTAACGCCAGTTTGGCTGGATAGTGCGCGAAACTGTTGCTAGAATCCGATGCGTGCCTGAAATAATGATTTCGGCGGATGAACTCGTCGGTCGCCTGCTCGATATCTCGCGGGATACACGCGTTTGCATTCTAGACAGTTGCGGCGTCGGGTATCTTGATTCGCATCTGCTGATCGCGGGGATCGATCCCTACGAGACGACTGAATTTTCTCACGGTGAAACAGCGATCCTTGAAAGGGTGAATAGCTTGGTCGAAGGCGATCTTCCCTGCATCTTTACGCTCTCGTACGAGTTCGGGATGGCTCTCGCCGGACTCCCATCACGACAGGTTGCCTCGGACGAACCTTACGCCTTTCTTGCCCGGTTCGAAAATCTCGTCGTCTATAACTACTCGTTAGGAAGAGTTCTCGTGCTCGGCCGTGACCATAAAAGGATCGCCGAGCATATATTAGATTCGAATGGCACTGCCACGCCTTACGCACGTTCGAAGTCAAAACTCCTCTCGGCCGCATTCACAAAACACGAATACTTCGCCGCCGTTCGCGAGGTTCAAGACGAGATACGTTCGGGTAATACGTACCAAACTAATATCACCCAAAACTTTACCGTTGCACTCGGCGGTTTGGTTCCGCAGACCGTATTTTCGAACCTTCGACGCGACCACCCGGCAGCATTTGCGGCGTTCATTCAGCGAGAAGATTCGACCGTGGTCTCCGCATCGCCCGAAAGATTCTTTCGAACAAAGGACGGAACGATCGAGGCTTCGCCGATCAAGGGAACAACCGCTCGCACTGGAAACGAGGCTATTGATCGCGAAGCCCGGTATCAGCTTTTGCACAGCCGAAAAGACCTTGCCGAGAACACGATGATCGTCGATCTCTTGCGGAACGACCTCGGCCGTGTTTGCGAATTCGGTTCGGTCGAGGTCGCAAAGCTTTGCGAGATCGAGGAACACCCGACTCTTTTTCACCTTGTTTCAACGATCGTCGGCCAACTAAGACCCGAAGCGGCATTTTCCGATGTCGTAAGGGCGCTGTTTCCCTGCGGCTCGATCACGGGAGCTCCAAAAATAAACACAATGAGGATCATCGACCGCCTCGAAAAAACGCCTCGCGGGCTTTCGATGGGAGCGATCGGATATTCGATTCCGGAAAGTTTTCGAACAGCGGATTCCGGCCTCGCTGCCGGAATCGACACGAGCGTTGCGATCAGGACGATGACGATCCGCAACGATATTGCCTCATTCTCGACCGGCGGAGGCATCGTGAGCGATTCGCAGCCCGATCTTGAGTACTCTGAGATGCTTTTGAAGGCAAAAGCCCTTCTCGCGGCGTTGGAACTCGATGCCGGCGACATTTTGTAAACAATTCCGCTCAGCAACGTGCTAATATCTGAAATGAGTTCGTCCCAAGACGCGAAATACGAATTCACACCTCTCCCAAAGTCACAGGATGGCGAATTATTACGAAGTTCTGCGGGTCGCGCAGGATGCGACAGGCGCCGAAATAAAGTCGGCCTATCGCCGCTTGGCGCGAAAGCTGCACCCGGACAAGAATAGCGGTGCAGTGGACACCGCACGCCGTTTCGCCGAGATCGCCGAAGCCTACGAGATCCTCGGCAACCCAAAACAGCGAGCCCAATACGACCGCCGTATCCTCGACGCACAATTCCGCGGCAACGGGCATTCCGTCTTCACCTCAACTAATAAGCATGCAACTCGCTGGCGGCAAATGGTTTACGAGCGTCGATATAACGACATCCTGAACCGAATGATCGCCGAGGAACGCCGCGAAGCCCTGGCCTTTCAGAAGGTCGTCTATCCGCTGTCTGCTTTTCTTGTTTCGGCGATAATTTCGACGGTCGCTCGCCCGCATATCTTTTCGGACGCTGAAACCCTCGGCAAGATCGCGATCATAACTCTATTTACGATTGGCGTCATTCACCTGATCGGTCGGATCCGCGACGGCTTCGTCCGCTACACGTCATACGACGACAATATCCACGATTCGATCCTTGACGACCGCGATCGCAAAACGCCCGCACGATCAAGATATGCGGTTGCGGCTACGCTTCTCGGCTCGATCGCCGGCGCTTTTTTGATCGGCTGGCTGCTCGGCATTTTTTTCACCTTTCCGGCAGATCTCGCTCCGCAGGCATTCGGCCGTGATCTGAATCCCGAATTCATCCTTTATCCGCCTATAATCACGTTCTTCGTGGATCTGATGCACTCGCTCGCTGCAAGGCTCGAACGCCGGCCCGCTGACGTTGACAACATCGGCATCTTTCGCTAAAATTTGGAGTTTGTCTAAAAAGACATACTGAATTCAAGAAATGGCGAATCATAAATCTGCAGAAAAACGCGTCCGTCAGACGACCAAACGCAACGCGATCAACCGTAGCAACCGCAGCGAACTCCGCACTTCTATCAAGAAACTTCGTGCGGCGGTTGCTGCGAGCGACAAGACCGGCGCGACCGAACTCCTTACGCCGACCGTCTCGCTTATCGATAAGGCTGTCAACAAAGGAATCATCCACAAGAACACGGCTGCCCGCTATAAATCGCGGCTTACAAAGCACACGAACAACCTCAGCTAAGCTTTGAGGTGTCCGGCTGGCTTTACGGCCCGGAACAACTAAGCCCGGAAGGGATGACATTTTCTTAACGGAAAATTGTCGTCCCTTTGCTTTTTGCTACAATCAAGCATTCCAAAACCGATACGGCGATCTTGCCTTGATCACTTCGGAAACGACCCATTTTGTGAAGCTTGCACTCGATACATCCATCACCGAACTTTACCGCCACGGGATATCGAATCTTTCGGCGGGGATGGCGCGCAAACTCGCTCTGGCCCTCGCCACCGCGTCGGACAAGCGGAATGTCGAGGAAGTCAGCGTCGAGGACCTTCTCAACTATCTCCCGACTCGATACGAGGACCGTTCGAACTTTCTTTCGCTGGATAAGATCGAAGGCGGCGTTGAGGCCGCGGCCGAGCTTTTCGTGCGGAACACTGCGGGAATTCAGGTCGGAAAGATGCGTGACCGAAAGAAACCGCCGCTGTACCTTTTTGAGATCACGGCAGGCGACCGGGAACGTATTCACAGGCCCGTAACCGTCAAGTGGTTCGTTTCCGGCAAAGGAGCGAACGATATCGTCAATTGGTATTCGAAGAAGTTCGCACGCGGCACTCGATTTGTCGCGTACGGCCTCTGGGAACTCGACCGCCGCGGCCAGATCGGGTTGAGGGTCGGGAAGCCGGACGAGCTTGAGATTTTGCCGGCGATCGACGGCGGACTGTTTTTGCCGGCAAGCGTAGCCGAAGACACTCCGGAAGAGGAGATCCTCGATCCCGCGCTTATCAGCATACACACCGGTCGCGTGCCGATCTATCGAAAGCTCGGAAATTTCTCGACAAAGAAATTAAGGGAAATTCTACGCTCAGTGCTGAACGAACTCGGCGAGATCGCCGATGACCTTCCGCTCGACCTCCTCTCGAGGCAGTCTCTCCTTGGCCTGCGCCAGGCCTACGAAGAGATTCATTTCCCACCCGAGAACGCCGTAATGCAGGATTACGAAATGCACCGAAGCCCGGCACATCGGCGTCTAATCTTCGATGAATTCTTCTGGCTGGCATTCGCGATGCGGATCCTCAAGGGCAAACGTGAGCACGAACCGAAAGGTGCCGTCATTGAAGTCTCGGAAGAAGGCAAAAAACGGCTCGCTTCCCTTCTTCCGTTCGAACTGACCGCAGCACAAAAAAAGGTTGTTGGCGAGATATTCGGCGATCTAAAGGGCGATCGTCCGATGAATCGCCTTATTCAAGGCGATGTCGGAAGCGGCAAGACGATCGTTGCCTTCCTTGCGATGATGGCAGCGATGGAGAATGGATATCAGGCGGCCTTGATGGCACCGACCGAGATACTCGCCGAGCAGCATTTTCGCAATGCTTCGCGCATTTTCGCCGATACCGGCTATCGCGTCGAACTGCTCACCGGCGGACTAAAGACGTCTGAACGGAAACGCGTGCGCGATGCGATCAGGTCCGGCGAAGCAAACCTCGTGATCGGCACCCACGCCGTCGTCCAAGAAGGCGTCGAGTTCGATATGCTTGGACTTGCTGTGATCGACGAACAGCATCGCTTCGGCGTAATGCAGCGTGCCAGGCTAAAAGAACTTGGCACGAACCCGGACGTACTCGTGATGACTGCGACTCCGATACCGCGTTCGCTCGCGATGACGGTTTACGGCGACCTTGACGTCTCTGTCATCGACGAACTTCCACCGGGCCGCACGCCCATAAAGACGGTCGTCTGCGGCGAAGACCAGCGTGCGGGCATCTATCGAGGGATCGAACGCGAGATAGCACTCGGCCGTCAGGCATACGTCGTCTATCCGCTCGTAAAAGAATCTGAGAAACTCGACCTAAAAGCAGCGACCGCGATGCACGAAGACCTTTCTGTTCGCGTTTTTCCGCACCTGAAGATCGGACTGCTTCACGGCCAGATGAAGTCCGCAGAGAAGGACGCCGTGATGGGTGCATTCGCTGCCGGTGAGCTGAATGTGCTCGTTTCGACGACAGTGATCGAGGTCGGGATCGACGTTGCGAACGCTTCGCTTATGGTGATCGAACACGCCGAGCGTTTCGGCCTTTCGCAGCTTCACCAATTACGCGGCCGCGTCGGACGCGGCGCCGAACAAAGTTTTTGTGTGCTGCTTACAGGCGACAAGAAAACGACCGTCGCCCGCGAACGCTTAGGGATAATGGAGCGTAGCTCGGACGGCTTTGAGATTGCGGAAAAGGATCTCGAAATTCGCGGCCAGGGCGAACTTCTGGGCACACGGCAGTCAGGCCTGCAATCGTTCCGAATCGCGAATATTGTACGCGATCTCGATGTTCTTTCGGTCGCACGCGAAGAGGTTGAGAATTATCTCGGCCCGAAGGAGGCCTCCGCCGAGACAAAGCTTCTAACGAAGGCTGCCGAGCGGCGAAAGTCGCTCGCTCTTGGGAAGATCGGATGATCGCGTGAAGCAGAATCCAAAAAGATGCGGATCATTTCTGGACAATATGGCGGACGATCGCTCAAAAGCCCACCCGATCATCGGACTCGGCCAACTTCCGGGCGCCTTCGCGAAACTCTCTTCAATATTCTTGCGCCGAGGATCGACGGCACGCGATTCCTCGATCTATGCGCAGGTTCGGGAGCGATAGGCATCGAGGCTCTTTCGCGTGGCGCGGAATTCGTAACCTTTGTCGATCGGTCGAAGAAGTCTTGCGCCCTGATCGAAGAGAACCTCGACAAACTCGGCGTTCCTGAGGATGAGACCGAAGTGCAGAATTTTGAAGCCGAGACCTTCACCGGACGAACTCACGAACTGCCGTGGGACATCGCCTTCTACGATCCGCCGTACGATGCCGATTACTCCGTCGTCCTTCACGAGTTTGGAGACACGAGCGACCTTTTGACCGATGACGGAATTCTGATCGTCGAACACCTTGCCAGAAAAGCGATGCCTGAAGTTGTTGGCTCTTTAAGACGCTGGCGTGTGCTAAAACAAGGCGACACGCACTTAAGTTTTTACGAAAAAGCCTGACGCCATATGAAGATATTTGTTTGGCTTTTACTCGCTCTTATTTGGAGCTCGACCTGGATATTCATCAAGTTCGGGCTCAAGGATCTGCCGCCTTTTGGATTCGTCTCCCTGCGCTTCCTGCTCGCTGCGGCGATTCTCGCCCCTTTCGTACTCTTCCGAAAAGACGGCGGCATCCCAAAAGACCGGACCCAATGGCGGCTGTTAGTTTTGACCGGAATTCTTCAATTCACGATCAACTACTCAAGCGTCTTCTGGGCGGAACAGTACATTACGTCAGGCCTCGCGGCTGTTCTTCAGGCGATGATCGTCGTCTTCGGTCTCATCCTCGCTTGGATATTCCTGCCTGCGGAAAAGATCACTGCACAAAAGATCGCGGCGGTCGGACTTGGCGTCGTTGGAGTTGCGGTGATATTCATCGATCAACTGACCGTCCATAACGAATTGGCATTCGCGGCATGCGTCGTGATCGTTGTGGGAGCGTACGCAGCGGCGCAATCTTCGATACTAGTAAAAGCAAAGGCGGCGTCGATACGTCCCGAGGTCATCGTATTTTGGCAGATGATCTTCGGCCTTCCGCCGATCATCATCTACAGCCTTCTTACCGAAGGCAGTCCGCTCGACTATCATTGGTCAGCAGTTGCCGTCGGCAGTATCTTCTATCTTGGGTTCGTCGGGACGGTTGTCGCATTTTGCTGCTACTATTGGCTCTTGAATAGGATAGAATCAACAAATGCGATGATGATCTCGCTTGTTACGCCGTTGCTCGCCGTCTTGATCGGCTGGTTAGCTTTAGGCGAAACTCTGCCGGCGCAGACCGGCATCGGCGGCGTGCTGATCATAGCAAGCGTCGCTCTTCTCGTATTCAAAAAGAGGCGGATCGCCGCACAAGTAGCGGATTAAGCCGCGCGAATATCGACTAAAATGAGATTCAATTTTACAACCGCAGGAGAGTCGCACGGCAAGGCTCTCGTTACGATCGTCGAGGGAGTGCCGAGTGGCGTCGAGATCCAGAAACCCTCGATCGACCACGAATTGTGGCGGCGGCAACAAGGTTATGGTCGCGGCGGCCGTATGAAGATCGAGACCGATACGGTCGATATCCTCTCGGGGGTTCGCCACGGCAAAAGTTTAGGCTCGCCGATAACACTTCTTATCGAGAACGACGATTTCGTCCACTGGCAGGAGATAATGTCGTCGGAGCCGGAGGTTGAATTGCCGAAGAACACGCGTGTCGTAAAACGCCCGCGTCCGGGCCACGCCGATCTTGCCGGCGGACAGAAGTTCGCCACTCGGGACCTTCGTGATATTTTGGAACGCGCATCCGCTCGCGAAACCGCCGCACGCGTCGCTGCCGGAGCCGTCGCAAAACAACTCCTTTCGGAATTCGGGGTCGAGATCAGAAGCCATATTATTAAGCTCGGCCATGTGCAGGCCGTTCCGCTCTCACGCGAATGGGATGACATCGCAAAACTTCCGGTCGATTCTCCGCTGAATTGCGTTGACGAGGTCGCACAGGAAGAGATGATACGGCTGATCGACGAAACTAGAGATGCGGGCGATACGCTCGGCGGCATTTTCGAGGTCGTCGTCCGAGGGCTTCCCGTCGGGCTCGGCAGCCACACTTCTTGGGAAGATAAACTCGACGGCAGGATCGCAAGAGCCGTGATGTCGATCCACGCTATCAAAGCGGTCGAGATCGGCACCGGTGTCGGCAACGCTGGAAAGCCCGGCTCGGAGGTTCACGACGAGATCGCTTTCGACGGCGGGAATTTCCGACGGCTCACGAATAACGCGGGCGGCCTCGAAGGCGGCATCACTAACGGTGAAGAGTTGCGTGTGCGCGGGTATATGAAACCGATCTCGACGCTCAAAAAGCCTCTGCGGTCGGTCGATATCGATACGAAAGAAGAGCAGTCGGCCGCCTTCGAGCGATCTGACGTAACCGCGGTCCCGGCGGCGGGCGTGATCGGCGAAGCGATGTTGGCGATCGTACTTGCGAACTCTATGCGCGAGAAGTTCGGCGGCGATTCGCTCGACGAAATGCGTCGGAACTACGATTCGTATCTTGCGGCTATAAAGGCGTATTAGGAAGCACTATTTCCCAATATCCTTCCGATACTGCATTCCCGGCCAAGAGATCTTGGAAACGCCGTCGTACGCATGCGCAAGGGCGATTTTGAGGTCTGCTCCGACCGCCGTAACGCCTAGTACACGGCCGCCGGCAGTTATGAAATTGCCTGCGGCGCCTTTGGCTGTTCCAGCCTGAAAGATAGTTACATTCGGAACCTGTGCGGCCTCCGCAAGTCCGCTGATCACGTCGCCGGTACGTGCCTTCGCCGGATAGCCTTCAGATGCAAGGACCACGCAAGCTGAACTTCCCTTTGTCCACTTAATGTCAAGTTTTTCTAAATTGCCCGATAGCATCGCTTCGCAAATATCGACGAGATCCGTCTCAAGCCTTACGAAGATCGATTGTGCTTCAGGATCGCCGAAACGAACGTTGTACTCGAGCACCATCGGGCCATTCGCCGTCATCATAATTCCGAAGAAAAGAATACCGGAAAAACGAATGTTCTCGCGCTTGCAAGCGTGAAGCGTTGGTTTAATGATGTGCTCGGCAATATCTGTCAATTCAGCTTCGGAAAGGAGAGCATCGTCCGAAACAGTGCCCATTCCGCCGGTGTTCGGGCCCGTGTCGCCGTCGCCTATGCGTTTATGATCGCGAACGGGCGGCATAAGAGCAAAACTTTCCCCATCCGTAAACACAAGAAGCGAAACTTCCCGGCCCACAAGGCATTCTTCGAGAACGATCTTGTCAGTCGCCGCGGAACCGGCGATCGCACCGAGTGAATTGATCGCCTCGGTTGCGGCGGCACGTCCCTTTGCAACGATGACGCCTTTGCCCGCAGCGAGGCCGTCAGCCTTTACGACGACGCTGGAATCCAGCCCGCCGAAATCACCGCTCTCAAGTTCCAAGATCGCAAAGTCGGTCGAGTGGGACACCGTAAATTTTGCGGTCGGTATGCCGTGGCTTGCCATAAAGCCCTTTGCGAAGGCCTTGCTGGATTCGAGCCGAGCTCCCTTCGCTTTTGGCCCGACGATCCGCAGTCCGCGGCGTTCGAACTCATCGACGATCCCCAAGGCAAGCGAAACCTCGCCGCCGACGAACGTAAGGCTGATATCGTTAGTCGCAGCAAATTCTGCGAGCGCCATCACATCGTCCGCCGCGATATTGACGCAGTTCCCAACGTCCGCAATGCCGGCATTTCCCGGAGCGCAGAAAAGATTTTCGGTTCGTGGCGAACGGCGAAAGGCCGTACATATCGCGTGTTCACGCCCTCCGGATCCAACGACTAGAATATTCATAAACTTACTTTAGCCCTGCACACTAAATTTAGCCTTGACAGATATTTAGACTAAGTTGTAACGTCTTTTATTATCCTACACCGTTGGATCCAAGAGCGTCTAATTTGTCGTTCGCCTCCCCTAGGATCTTGGTGTATCGTTGCTCGGCCTTTGGCGCCTTACTCGAAAGAGTTTGTTCGTAAATTTTTTAGAACTAATGATTACGTCGGATCCTCACAATTTGGACAACGACGGGAGTCCCGGGGAGCAAGTTTCCCCTGCACTTCCCGATATGCCTATCTACTGCATTGACTGCAAGCAGGAGTTCACTTGGACGTCCGGCGAGCGGTCGTTTTTCGAGCAAAAAGGGCTCACAAACCCGCCGAAGCGTTGTAAACCCTGCAAAAAAGCAAAGAACGAACGTGTTGAGGCTGCTCTTGCCGCAGCAGACGGTCAGCGCCAGAAAGTAGCCGTTCGCGTCGAATGCGCATCATGCGGGCGCGAAACGACCGTTCCGTTTTATCCTTCGCAAGGCCGCCCGGTCCTTTGCCGCGACTGCTTTCGAAAATAGATCGACCGACATCACCGCCGTAACCCATATGGGTGGCAGAGCTTCTCGCGAAAGGCAACGTGCTTTTAAAGCGAAACTAATAGGACTTGGACTTAGGTTTGATGGAAATGAGTAGGGCGGCGTCTCCCACAGCGCCGCCCTGGTGCCACAAGTCCTCACTTCTTGTGACAATGTTCACCGGGGTGGTGAACAAAACCGATTATCCACACCGACGGGCAAAATGCAACCTAAAACGGCACATTTGATAAGAATTTTATTTTTTTGAGACCGAGATCGCGCCTGGAAGGACGGCAAGTTCCCCCGTAGAAGCCTGCACAAATATCGAGTAAGATCCGGCGGCAGCCTTTTCGTCCACGGTGATCTGGAATCTGATCGCCGATACGTTCTCGGCGTAATCGATATCCCTCAATGTGGTCTCATCGATCCTAATGAACGGCGAGGAAGTAAAAATCGCAAGCCGTGAAGAATCGAGGCCGCGGCCGCCGATGGTCATTAGATTCGTTGATCCCGCAAGCAGTTTTACTGCCGAGGTGGACAGAAGACCGTCAACACCGACATAAGCAAGTTCGAATGGAGACAGTTCCCCCTTTGGTTTCGCCTCGAACCGCGTTGTAAGGCCTGATTCGACAAAAACGGTGCCGATGTCCTCTGCAAGCGTTCCGACGCCTTCACGGGCTATTAGAACGGCATACGTGCCCGTTGCGAGGCCGCTGAAGGCAAATTCTCCGCCTCCGTTGAATCGGGTTCCGGCAGCGATCTCACCATTTTTGTCTTCGAGAAGGATAAGACTGCCGTCAAGCGACCGGTCCGTGGCGACGATCTTACCGCGAACTTGACCGCAGCATGCTTCGTCTTTCTCGGCCGGTCCATAGAGTGCTCTTACAGAAGCGATGTCCTCAGCAGAAAGAGCTTTCCTGAATGCAAATCCGGGACCGATCGTCGAATTGATATCGACGTTCCCGTGCATCACCGAACCCATTATCTGAGAATGCCGCAGGCCGAGCAGATGCCCGATCTCGTGCGTCAGGACGCCTTCGAGATCATAGGTCGCATACGAACCGTCGGTCGAAAAAATGGCGTACGGATTTAGAACGATGTCGGCTTCGGTGACAAAACCGTTTCGGTCGGTAAAAACCCGCGTTTTTGCAGAAATGCTCGTATCGCCGGGTTGGAACAGCCCGAGATTTTCGCTCGTTTGAGCGATCGTCAAGAGGCTCTCACCGTCGCCGCGTGCCCCGGCAGGACTTGCGTTTCGGCGTTTGGATTCGACGAATGATATGTGAACATTCGCAACGGACTCCCAGTGCGCGATCGCATTTTCGATCGCCGACCTTACATCCGTTCCCGCCTTGAAATTCGAGCCGTTCGTAAGAAGTGATCGCGAGATCGCAATGTTGATCCGATCCGTTCGCCATCTGGTTACTGCAGACTTCGCCCCCGCTCCGGCCTCAAGTTCGTAGGCATAGGAGCTTGTCGCGGCCGCAAAAATCAAAATGGCGGCGAGATATCGGACAAATGTTCGCATTTACGGATTATCGCGATGCACAGAGCCGTCCGCGTTGACATGCTCGAGATCGGAAAAAGCGACCGTAAGCAAAAGCCAGACCAAGCCCAACGTCGCGAGGACATACAGTATCGAGATCTGCTCGAACACAATGAGTAAAGTAACAACGATAGCGACCAGTGCAAGCCAGAAGAGAGCGATGGTGCGCCTGCCAAAACGTTTTCTTGTTGGAGTTTCCATAGACAATCTTATGATTATAAGCGGTTTGGCCGCTAATTACCAAGCAAAAACCGCTTTCTTTCACTCGATAATGACAAGCGGAAGGGTCGCGTGCTTATCCAACCCGGCGCCTGCGATCTCTGGAGGATACTTGCGTGAATTGCCGCCCTTGGTTATAACTTCCACGATATCAAGCGGCTCCAGTTCAACGTCTTTCGTAGTACCGTCGGCGATCTTCCTCAGATCGGCCTCGATCCTTGATGGTCCGTCTTTAGAACGCCGATATATAACAACACGCCGCTCGTCACCGTCCTTTGACACCCCGCCCGCCATCGCGATCAACCTTGAGAGCGTGATCTGTTCTTTCGAGGGAACGGGACGGGGGCTTCGCACGCCGCCGATCGCGTAGATCGGGAGAGCTTTTTCAACAACGATGAGGTCGCCGGGTGAAATGAAAGGGTTCGCAGATTCGACGCCGCTTACGAGATCCGTGATCTTGATCTCGATCCTTCCCGTCAGTTCCGTTGCTTCCGATGCAGGACAACTCGGTCCGGCAGGTCGAAATACGCTGACCATACCGCCGGAACTGTCCGTAATGCCGCCTGAACGAGCGATCAATTCGCGGAGCCGAACAGGACGCTTAATTCGGTATCGATGTGGAGAGCGAACGGCTCCGTCGAGGATCGCCGGCATTCGGTTCGAACGATCTACGATGAACACATTGACCTTCGGATCGCGCAGCGTTGAGGAAAGGGCTTTTACGGCGTCGGCAGCGATCTCGGCGGGCATTCTGCATTGTGCCCGGATAGGCTCGCCGAATTCATTGAATCCGTTCAAGAAACCTTCGGGAGTCAACCCTCCGCGCCAATCGTGGTCGAGGCTGCCTTCAACATCGACTTCGATGATGTCGCCCGAATGCACGGCGTCAAAACGGTCTGGGGCGAAAGCTTGAGCGGTTGCATTCGACGAGAAGAAAAAGAAGGTCGTGAGCAAGACTGCACCGAACGCAGCGAAGGTAATTCGCCTCAAGAGTCCTTGTCCTTTTCGCCCGCCTTTTTCCTCGAAGTCGGACTGTGAGAAACAGTTCCTGGAACGGCAAAACCCTTGAATTCCCAGTTGCAACTGTCGCATAAAAGAAAGTAGCGAAACAAGAGCTTCGAGAGCAATGTAGTGTGGCGATATCCTCGCCGGATGCGTTTGCTGCTGCATCTGGGACAACGTTGAGAGATCATGCAGAATTAAAAGTGTCTAAAGGTCCAAAATATTTTCATCATTACGAGCGAGGCGTTCGAGCCCGCTGTTGACCTTTTGCAAAGCCGCTTCGCGTTCAGGACTCGCCATATTGTGCCCGCTTAAAAAGAATAGCGCATCTCGGTAAAGATGCCTCGCCGAGGCGATATCGCCCTCGCTTTCAGCGCGTTCGGCCTGCTCGATGCGGTCTGCGGCTTTTATACCGATCACGACCTCTTCAAGGAGTTCGCGCGACTCGACCAACGCCGGTTCCGAAGGATAAAAAGCGAGTGCCGATTCGAGCACATCTATCGCTCCCTGGGCGGCCGAGAGCCTTTCTATCGGCTCGCGCTGATTGTTCGCTTCGAGAGCCAAGGCCCTTGAGCGGATCGACGCCCACTGGAGTAAATGATACTTGTGGAATTCAACTACCGAACTCCTGCTGGAACGAAAAACCGCCAATCTTGGCGAACCTTTCCCGATACCGTCGAATTCCCTGTCGAGTACGGCAAGATATTCGCCGCACATCTCAAAGACCTCGCGATGCCCGTCGGCAAATCTCGCAAGAGTGATGGCCGCATCCGACTTTTTCTTTATTGCCCGCAGCAGGTCGGCATTTTGCTCGAGACTGAGCTTCTCCTCTTTCTTCGAGCGAGCAGAGGTCCGTAGATAAACACCGTTTAGGCTTCGGTTGAATTGTCTCTCGGCCGCAAGAAAGCGATTGCGCGCCCGTCGTAGAATGATCTCACGCAAAAAGACCGCGCAGATCAAGATGAGGCTTGCGGCAACGCCCGACGTTATCCAAGGCGTCTGCTCACCGCCGTCGTGCAGAATGCCCCAGAGTAGGAAGAACGCGCACAGTGATATCGCAAGTGCAAGAACGTAGTAGTTCGAAGCCGGCAGCCAAAACGGTATTCGGCCGCGGCGAAGTTCTTCTGTGCTTTGCCGCGATCGAGCGGCGTTTCGATTCACGTTAATTGATCCGTGCGGTCGTTCTTTCTGAACTAGAAAGGGCGAAAAAGTTACCTTATCGCGGAATATTAGCAAAAACTTCGGGAAATTTCGAGAGAGGTCTGCTAAACTTTGCCGTTAGCCGTGGCAAAAAAGCGAAAAACCAACCCCGAAGATAGACCGGTGTTCGACTCGATTCGCAAGCCGACCGCGCCGCCTGCGCGCCGCTTCGGCGAGGACCTTCCGGATTCGGTCCGGCATCCGTCGCTTCGAAAAGAAAAGCACAAAAAGAGTGAAGTAGAACGAGACGAAGAATGAGCTGGTTCAGCCGAAAACCAAAACGATCAATGGCCGCCGCAGTTTGGGCGCGTCCGGAAATGAACGTTACTTTCCGCGCCGAGATAATGCCGGGCAGGTCGCGGGATGAAAGAACCTTCAAGATATCGAAAGTCTTTCCGAACGGCCGTGTAACGCTTTACGGCTTCGTCGGCGAACATCGGGAGGGAGCATTCGAGCCGATAAATTTTCTCCGTGAAAAAGCGAGAGGCAGTTCAAACGGAAACAGTTCGGCCGATGGGGAAAATAAAGACATCGGGTAGGTCAAGATTCTTTATCTCCGCAATGACCTGCTCGCGGAACATTGGCTTGATATTGACAATATAGATCGGCACATCACTCTTATTCAACTTTCCGATCTCGTTTTTAAGCCCGATAGGAGTTAGATGCCGTGCTGTGGAGGCAAGTTCGACCATTCCGTTCGGAAACGCGCATTCAACGAACACCGCCCTCAGACGAGTTGCTTCAGCAGCCAGGCTCCATATCTCGACAGTATCTGCCGTATCGCCGGTCAAAAGGACCGAACCGCTATCGTCGCGAATCAGAAAGCCCGCACTCGGCTCGTTGTGATTAACCTCGACCGGCAAGATCGTTAGTCCCTGAACGGTGAATTCTCTTCCGAACTCGTACTCCTGAAACACAAGAACCGGCCCGAACTCATTCTCGATCTCTTCAAAATTCGGATAGATAACGTCGTTAAAAATATGGGCGCGAAGGGCGGCGATCATCGGCTTTGCCGCATAAACACGGACGGGCGAACGCAGCGTCGAAAAAAGATCATCGACAAATAGAGGCAATCCCGCGATGTGGTCCAAATGTGTGTGCGAGAGGACGATGTCTCGGATGTTCGCCCGATCCCGGCCGACCGCCATCGCAAGGCTTCCCGCGTCGAACGCAACATTTCCATTCAAGACGAAGCACGCCATATGCTGGCGATCCGAGGCCGAACCGTCGTCATCGAATGAAGTTTGAAGCAGTTTGATCTCCATCGATCGTTCTATCTTGCACAGGTCTCCGCACGTCCGCCGTCGATCGCGTATGTCGCACCGGTGATCCAGCCCGCTTTGTCCGAAGCAAGGAACTGGATCAATTCGGCGATTTCCTCAGCCTTTCCGGCCCGACCGAGAGGATGCGTTTCTTTTGTGCGTTCGAGAAATTTCTCGTATGCCGCTTCGTCCATCCCACCGCGTTTATGCAAATTCGTAACCACGACGCCGGGATTTACCGCATTGACCCGAATGCCTTTCGACGCAAGATCGAGAGCGGCGCAACGCGTCAGTTGATCGACAGCAGCCTTTGAAACACAATAAGCGAGAACCCCGGGAAAGGCGCGCGTTCCCGTAACGCTCGATACGTTCACGATCGAACCCTTTGTCGCTTCAAGGTGCGGAATGCATTTCTGCATCAAGTAAAAGACCGAACGGACGTTCAGATTCATCTGCTTGTCCCAATCGAGAAGCGAGCAATCCACGATACTTCCGCCTTTCAATACGCCGGCAGCATTCACGAGTATGTCAATTTGACCGAATGAATCAACGGTTTCGCTCACAATGCGGTCAAGCTGGGAGACCTCTAGAACATCGCCGAGATGCGGGCGGATCGAGCCTTCAGCGTCCTTCAATTCATCGCGAAGAGCGTAGAGTTCCTTCTCGTTTCGCCCGACGCCCACGACGGTCGCTCCATTCTCGGCAAATGATCTAGCGGTCGCACGGCCGATACCGCTGCTCGCGCCGGTTACGATCGCAACTTTGTTCTTCATAGAAAAGGTTCAATTCCAAAGCCTGATTGTCGCTAGAATAACAGGCTGCGATCCCACAACAAAAGCGAAAGGACGCCGAATTATGCTTCAGCGTCCTTGGTATTGTGTAAAACTGGGTATTATTGCTTCAGGATCTATGATTCGCTTGGGTGCGGACCTGTTGGGAAGAGCTGCTCGATCGCAGCCTTTGTTTCCTCACTCTTGCGGGTCTTAAAATCTGTGACCCAGTCTGAAACCGTCGAAACCATATCGCGGGCCGCTGTTCGGGCCGTTGTTACAGGTTTTTTTACCGATCTTACAGGCACGTCCGCCCGTTTGACCACTTTGATCTTAGTGTTTGCTTTCATCAGCACATTCCTCCTTTAAAATTTTCTTGCCTGATCTGCCGGAATTTCTATTTCCTGCAACTTACCACGCAATCGTAATGCCAAAAGTACGACGTAATACCTAGGTTATATTTGCGAACTGAGCGTATCTACACCGATTAGACTCGAGAAACCGACACTTTCGTTGTCTCTTTTCTACACCTTAATTAACGAATTAACGCTTTTTAATCATTATTGGTTCCAAAAAAATTGGAAGGTGACCACATTTTCTAATATTTTGTGCCGCAAAACGTCAACGGAATCTTCCATTCGGCGGCAAAGATGCTTTATTCTATAAAGGTTTAAGAATGGACTTCCTAGACCTTGCGATCATCTATCTTGCCTGCGGCGCACCATTCGCCGTCCAGTACTCGTTTCGTCTGAAGGATCGAAGCCGGTTCGAAAAGATCGCCAAGTGCGTCCTCGCAGGCCTTGCTTGGCCGATTTTTGCGTTCTTTTTCGTATTTGACGCTGTAAAACGTTTGGGACGACCTGCACCCGTCCAGTGCGAAACGAGACTCCTGATCGACGATATTCGACAAGATCTTGAAAACTCGGTCGATCTTTCGGGGAGACCGGACGCGGCATTCGAATTTCGCCGAACCGTTCTACGCTGGGCTGAATTAGCAATCGCAAGGCGTCAGCCTACGTCTTCGCCGGCGACTGCGGGTATTTGGGACATTTCGGAGCATTCGCGGCCCGACGTCGCGTCGAAGGCTTATATTCACAGGGAGAAACGTGTTCTCGACGCTCATTTCGCGGCAGCCCGCAAGGACCTTCTCGATCTGGCAGGATCACTGCAGAATAATGCTGAATTCCGTTTGCGGGCTATTAAGGCGGCGCGTTCCCTGAAAGACGAAGTTTCGGCGCGTGCACTGACGGAAATTGAAAGTACCGGATCGTCGTTAACTACCGCTGCACAACATTAAAGATGCTGGTCCTATTCCATCTTTTCGCTGTATTTCTGCTCGTCGGACTGGGCTTTTATGTCTTTGCCGCCGACCCTCGGCGACGTGCGCACCAAGCCTTCGCCGCGTTCATCTCATTTCTGGCTCTTTGGACGGTAAAAGACCTCATTTTTTGGGACTTTTACCCAGTAGATCAGGCCGCCGGCATCTGGGCTGGGACGAGTTTCATAATCGCACTATTTATGAATTTCGTCCTCGTTGTCTTTGCTTGGGTCTTCCCCGAGAATTCGCGAACTCCACGCCGAAAAGCCGCGATCCTTTTTGCCCCTGCACTTATTTTTGCGCCGGCGGCCGCGTTCGGACTTTTGTGGGAGAGAGCGGGTTTTATCGACGGGCAATTCGGAATAAAACTGACGCCACTCGCCTATGCATTCGTCGTTTACGTCTATTTCCTCTTCTTTTACGGCTCGATCCTCCTGTTCAGCAAATATCGAAAGTATCGCGGCACGGAAAGCGGATCGCAGCTCGGCGCCGTACTGCTCGCACTCGGCGTCACAGGGGCCTTAAAGACGGCGGCGAATATCGTTTTTCCGCTGTTCGGAAATTATGAATTGATCCCGCTGAGTTCGATCTTCGTGCTGCCCGGCGTGCTGATCTACGCGTACGCGATCTTCAACTTTAGGCTCTTTTCGCTGACCTCGGCCTTGACGCAATTTCGGCTTTTCCCCGTCGCATACAAAGTCGCTATCTGCATTGCGGCGGTTGCGGTATCGAGTTTTTTGATCTTCCAAATACCGATCTCGTGGTGGGCATTCCACAACGGGATGGATGCCGAAGCCTGGCGTCGATATCTCGTCTTTAGTCTCATCTCGGCGTTGATCCCGAATCTCCTACTCGTCCTTCTCGTCCTTCGAACGGTCTTGAGACCGATCAAACGCGTTACGCTCGCTGCCGTCTCGGTCGCAAAAGGCTCGTATGGCGCTGAGGTCGATCTTCGAAAGACCAATGACGAGATCGGTGTGCTCGCCGAATCGTTCAACAAGATGAGCCGGAAAATGGCGGCTGACATCGAGGAACTGCGGTTGCTGAACGAAAGGATGCTCCAGACCGAAAAACTCACGGCGATGGGGACGCTCGCCTCCGGACTCGCACGCGAAGTGAGTGAACCCCTCGATATCATTTCGGCGAAGATCGAGGCAATGCGCCGCGAAGAAGGCCATTCGCCCGCAGCCCGCGAAGACTTGAGCCTAATCGCCGCTGAAGTTTCGCGTGTAACGCAGATCATTGCGGATATGAGGAGTTTCGGCCGTGCCAAGCCGCACACGAACGCGCGTATATCCCTCAACGATGTGGTCATCTCGGCCTTGCGGCTTGCGCGGCTTGAGACGGGAGCGTCTCACGTCGAAACAAAACTCGATCCGCACTCGCCGAAAGTTCTCGGCGATGAAGATCAGCTCGTCCAAGTCGTGCTGAATTTACTGCTTCACGTTCTAACGGAAATGCCGGATGAAGCTGCCGAAACCTCCATTTCAACTACTTCTACTGCACAGAATGCCGTGATCGAGATCGTTCGATCCGGCAGCGAGATCGCCGAGCGACCAGCCTTCGAAAACGACAAAGCTAGTCTCGATCTTTGGATCAGCCATAAGCTGGTTTCCGCTCATCGCGGCACACTTTCGACCTTCACAGACGTCGAAAACTGTAAGAGATTCGTAATTACGCTTCCTTTATTTGAACAAAAAGATGCCGTTCGCGTATTGACACCGAGCGCGTTTTAGTTGAACTTAATTCTTCAGGCTCCAAATACAATTTAATTTCGAGGAACAGCAATGAACAAATTTTTGTCGTTACTGCTGGCTATCGTTCTAACCGCCGCATACGCGTCGGCACAGGATAAGCCAACGGCCTTTGTTAACGCGAAAGTGATACCGATTTCGGGACCGGTCATCGAGCAGGGCGTGGTGATCGTCCAAAATGGCAAGATCGTCGCTGTCGGCGACGCCCGGTCGGTCAAACTTTCGTCGGATATGGTCGTGATCGATGCAAAGGGCAAGGTAATTATGCCCGGCATCATTGATTCACACAGCCATATTGGAAATCCCGCCGGCGGGGACAGCTCTTCGCCGATACAGCCCGACGTGCGGATCCTGGACAGCGTCAACCCGTTGAGCGCGAGCTTCCAGCGAGCGCAAAGCGGCGGGATCACGACCGCGAATGTAATGCCCGGTTCCGGCCATCTTGACAGCGGCCAGACGCTTTATCTGAAACTTCGCGATAACGTCGATAAGATCGACGATATGTTCATACTTGATGCGGACGGCCATTATATGGGCGGCATCAAGTTCGCGAACGGCACGAACCCGATCCGTCCCGGCGGCGGTGCATTTCCGGGAACGCGTGCAAAATCTGCGGCTCTCGTTCGCGACGAATTCATCAAAGCTCAGGAATATCGCGATAAGGTCGCAAAAGCTGCGGGCGATGCGTCGAAGCTACCTCCCCGCGACCTGAGAATGGAAGCTCTAGTCGAGGTACTCGATCGCAAACGCACCGTGCATTTTCATACGCACCGGCACGATGACATCCTGACGATACTTCGCTTACAGAAAGAATTCGGGTTCAAGCTCGTGCTTCATCACGTCAGTGACGCGTGGGCCGTTGCCGACGAGATCAAGAAGGCGAATGTGCCCGTCTCGATCATCTTCCTCGATTCGCCGGGCGGAAAGATCGAAGCAAAGGACATCAAGGCTGAAAATGGCGCGATCCTCGAGAAGGCCGGCGTCCTGATCGGCTTTCATACCGACGACGGGATCACTGATTCGCGTTGGTTCCTGCGTTCGGCAGGAATGGCGGTTCGTGCGGGAATGTCGCGTGAGAAGGCGCTCTATGCTCTCACGCTCGGCAACGCAAAGATCCTCGATATCGACAACAGGACCGGTTCGCTCGAAGCCGGCAAGGACGCAGACCTCGTCATCCTCTCCGGCGACCCGATCAGCGTTTACACCCACGTTCTCGAAACTTGGGTCGAAGGCAAAAAGGTGTTCGACCGCAGCGATCCGAAAGACCGGCTCATCCAGACCGGCGGATACGGCGCGACCAACGACCGCTTTATGGACACGGATCACGATGACGGAGGACAGGAATAATGAACTACAAGATACTTAGAAAGCTCGCCCTTTTGGCGTGCGCGGTCACCGTCTCGCTTTGCGCTTCGCAAACATTTTTTGCACAGATCGCTGTTCGCGGCGAAACAGTCTTTACAATGGCTGGCGAACCGATCAAGAACGGCGTCGTGCTCGTAAAAGACGGAAAGATCGAGGCTGTCGGCACTGCCGCACAGGTTTCGATACCTGCGGGATATCGCGTTATCTCTGCGAAGGTCGTAACGCCGGGGCTTATCGACGCGCATTCGGTTGTCGGCCTTAACGGTTACTTGAATCAGCCGACGGATCAGATGGCTTTGGACGGCAGCGGGCCGATCCAACCCGAACTCCGAGCCTTCGATTCTTACAATTCGCGTGAGATCCTCGTCCAATGGCTTCGTGAATTCGGCGTAACGACGGTTCACACCGGCCATCAGCCTTCTGCTCTTGTGTCGGGGCAGACGATGGTCGTCAAAACTTTTGGCAACGAGGTTGACGACGTTATGATCGTCCCCGAAGCGATGATCTCCGTTACGCTCGGCGGTGACGGACTCGCGGGGCAAGGTAAATCGCCCGGCACTCGTGCGAAACAGATCGCGATGCTTCGTGCTGAATTGATAAAAGCGCAGGAGAACGCAAAGAAGACCGAGCGGCCGAAGGACTTGCGTTCGGTTGCTTGGCTCAGCGTGATCGATCGCAAGGTTCCGCTTTTGATAACGGCCGACAAGGCTCAGGATATTATGTCGGCGCTTCGGCTTGCCAAGGAGTTCAACCTGCGTATCGTGCTTGATTCCGTTTCGGAAGCTCAACTTGTCTTGAAAGAGATCAAGGATTCAGGGTTTCCTGTCATCATTCATCCTACGATGGCACGACCCGGAGGCGATGCTGAGTCGCTTTCAATGGAAGACGCCGCGAAGGTAAAGGCTGCGGGCATTCCCGTCGCGCTTCAGAGCGGTTACGAAGGTTATGTGCCGAAGACCCGCGTAGTTCTTTTCGAAGCGGGAATGGCTGCTCAGAACGGTCTTTCGCAGCGTGAAGCTCTCGAGCTGATCACGATCGACGCCGCGAAAATCCTCGGCCTCGACGCCCGTATCGGTTCGCTTGCCGCCGGAAAGGACGCCGACATCGCGTTATATGACGGCGATCCGCTCGAATGGACGACGCACTGCGTCGGTACGATCGTCAACGGCAAGGTCGCGAGCGAAGTCGTTCGTTGAACGCTTTCGCGCCGGCGGCGGAAGTCGAGCGGCGACCGCCGCGCGTCTTCTTGTCGCAGGCGAAATGCCACCACGCGGCGAAGTTAGCTGCAGAAGAAAAGGCCCGAGTCTCGCAACTCGGGCCTTTTTCCGTTATGCATTCAGCGAAATGTCGTCTGACGCCTCAGACACCGCGTTCCGCCGTCGGTGTGATAATCTGTATCGGTAACATCTTATGCCACAAACGAACAAAGTTGCTGATGCGTGCGTGATGATAATATTCGGGGCGACCGGCGACCTCACGAAACGCAAACTTCTGCCGGCGCTTTACAACCTCGCAAAAGGTGACTTCCTGCCCCACAAATTCGCGATCGTCGGCGTCGGGCGACAAGAGATGTCGAGCGAGGAGTTTCGCAGGATGATCGCGAACGACCTCGCGGAATTCTTGCCGCAGCCCCCGGACAAAAAACTTCTCGCCTGGTTCGAGGAACGTTCCTACTACACGGGCGGTGACTTCGACGACGATAAAAAACTTTTCGGCGACCTGAAGGCGATGCTCGGCGACGTTACGACCGAGCATCAGATACCGGAAGATTATTTCTTCTACCTTGCGACACCGCCGCAACTGTTCGCGACCGTTACGCAGAAGGTCGTAAAGAATGGCCTCGGCAAAGAAGAAAATGGCAACTGGCGCCGTTTTGTTTACGAGAAACCTTTCGGGCGCGACCTCGACTCCGCGAAGAAACTTAACGCGTCGCTCGTGAAACTTATCAAGGAAGATCAGATCTATCGCATCGATCATTATCTCGGCAAAGAGACCGTGCAGAATATCCTCGTGTTCCGCTTTGGTAACTCCATCTTCGAGCCGATTTGGAATCGTAATTTTATCGATCACGTCCAGATAACCGTCGCAGAGACTCTCGGCGTCGAAAAACGCGGCGGCTATTACGATTCTGCAGGCGCCCTGCGCGATATGATCCCCAATCATCTTTTCCAACTTACGACGCTCACCGCGATGGAACCGCCCGTATCGTTCGAAGCTCACGCCGTACGCGACGAACAAGCCAAGATTCTTCACGCGATACAGCAGTTCACCGACGAAGACGTTCTGCGGCGTGCTGTTCGCGGGCAGTATGGAGCCGGAAAGATCAATGACGCGGACGTGCCCGCCTATCGCGACGAACAGAACGTCTCGCCAAGCTCTAACACCGAGACGTTCGCCGCCTTGAAGCTCTCGATAGACAATTGGCGTTGGGCAGGCGTGCCGTTCTACTTGCGAACAGGAAAGCGTATGAAGGCTCGTCATTCGAGCATCGTGATCCAATTCAAGGCGGCCCCGTTCGTGCTCTTTCGCGATACGCCCGTCGAGAAGTTGACGACGAACCGCCTCGTCATTCACATCCAACCCGACGAAGGCCTAACGCTGCATTTCGGTGCGAAGATACCGGGGCCCGTCGTCAACGTCGGCGCCGTCGATATGGATTTTAACTACGTCGAACATTTCGGCGAGCAGATCGCGACGGGCTACGAACGCCTTTTGTACGACTGCATGATCGGCGACGCAACGCTCTTCCAACGCGCCGATATGGTCGAGGCCGCGTGGAGCGTCGTAACGCCGATCCTCGATGTTTGGCAAGCGATCCCGCCGCGTGGCTTCCCGAACTATGAATCCGGCACGTGGGGACCGCCCGACGCCGACAAACTCCTGACCGACGACGGCCGTGAGTGGAAGAACATTAACGAGTAGCGATGGAAATCCAGATAGTCATCGCCGCCGCTCTGCTCATCCTGCTCGTCTTTCTTGCGACGATCGATCTCGCGTTCGCGTATCTTTCCGATGTCGCTCTACGGCGGCTCGTCTCGGATATCGAAACGGCCGAAAAGCACGCGTCCGCGACACTGCTCAGGGATATTCTCGACGACCGGCCGCGATTCCGCTTTACGCTCTCGTCGATTCTGCAGATCACGCTTATCGCATTCATTGTGCTGATCACACTCATTCTGCTCGAAGCCTTGCCCGAGAGAACCACGTTCATCGCCGCGTTCATTCTCGGCGCGCTAGCGGCAGTTTTCGGCCGTCAGATCCTGCCGCGCCTTATTGTACGACACGAAACGGAGAAGAAACTTCTAGCGCTGCTTCCCGCCGTCCGCCCGATCTTCGCCGTCGGCAAATGGATCACGTCGCCGTTCTCTTTTCGGATGGCGAAAGACGATTCGAAGATCGAAATGTCGGTAACGCCCGATTCTTCCGCAGACGACGCCGACAATGCCGACGAGTTGAACGCACTGATCGAGGTCGGCGAGGCCGAAGGTATCATCGAGGAGAAAGACCGCGAACTCATCGAGACGATGATCGAGTTCAGCGACACGATCGCCGCCGACATTATGACGCCGCGCACCGAGATCGTCTCCATACGCAACGATGCGACGATCCGCGAAGCCCGCGACCTGATGATCGAAGAAAAATATTCGCGCCTTCCCGTCTATCGCAACTCGATCGACAACATCGAAGGTATGATCTACGTTCGCGACCTGCTGCATGCCTGGGCGGAGGGGATGGAACAGATGTCCGTTTCGCAAGTGATGCGTCCGACGCTATTCGTGCCGGAGACAAAGCCTGCCGACGAATTATTGAAGATACTTCAGCTCAACCACGCGCAGATCGCCGTCGTGATCGATGAATACGGCGGTGTCGCCGGCCTTATAAGCGTTGAAGACATCATCGAGGAGATCGTCGGCGAGATCGAGGACGAGGACACGCAACCCGAAGAGATCATCGAGATCATCGAAGGCGCGAACGGGTATTTCGACGTCCTCGGCTCGACCGAGATCGACAAGATCGAACGGCTCTTCGACCTCGAACTCGAGGATGAAGATTTTACGACGATCGCGGGACTCGTAACCAGCGACGTCGGTTATGTTCCGAAAGTAGGCGAAACATTGACGCTGAGAGGCCTCGATATCGAGATCGTCAAGGCTGACGAGAAACGCATACAGGTCCTTCGGCTAAAGCCCGCCGAGCCGGAAATTGCGTCAGAAGTATAGAAAATATAGAAAACGAAGAGTATGAAGCTTCAAGCAAGAGTCGGCGATGAAACATCCTCGATCTCGATCAAGAAAGAAACCGGGCGATCCTCTGCCGAGATCGACGGGCGGACATACGAATTTGATGTGCTTGAGCCCGAAGCCGGACAATTCAGCTTAAGGTTCGAAGGCGGCAAGAAGGTCGAAGCTCGGGTGTCGGTCGATGCCGACGGACGCTCGTCGGTCTGGATCGACGGCCGTCTCAACGAAGTCGAATTGATCGACCCGAAAAAGCTTCGTGGTTCAGGAACCTCGGCCGTAGAAGCAGCAGGCGCAGCAGACATCAAGACCGCAATGCCCGGAAAGGTCGTGCGTGTGATCGCCTCCGTGGGCGATGCGGTCGAGAAGGGCGACGGCGTAATCGTGGTCGAGGCAATGAAGATGCAAAACGAGATCAAGGCTCCAAAGAATGGTACCGTCGTCTCGATACGCGTTGCCGAAGGCGACACCGTCGATCCAGGCCAGATACTGCTCTCTATCGAGTAACCGCCGTGAGGACAACGAATGTGGTGCAGTTGTCTTCCCGATCGGCAATATCCCGCTTGAGGACAACTCCGCCATAGATCTCCGCCGCCGTTTCACTGCAGATCGCTGCGGAATGAACGTCGTTCTCCCACACGATATCCCGAAGGCTCGCAGCGGTATCGACTGATTCGACCGCGGAAAGCTGCGGGTTCTTGCGAAGGAATTCCGTACATTGCCGCAGAGCCTCAGGGTGGGAAACGACGTGGGTGATCTCGTCTATCGATGCTTCCAACGCGCCGACGAGCAGATGACGAACCGGTATCCTTACCGTGGCCTTAACTTCAATATCATCGGCCTCTAGGTGGTCTTTCGTCGATGTGATCTCGCCGACGGTCGTGTTCGATTTCGGGATGACGGCAAAGCCGGCCAACCCCGAACGAAGCAGGGCGAACGCTTCGTCGAACGTCTCGCATCCGAGGATCTCGATATTCGACCCCAGGGCTTCGAGTGCCGCCGTCTCACTGTAGGAACCGTGAGCGCCTTGGATCGCAACTTTCGTCAAAGAACAGTCATCAACGACAGTCTGCCCACGCCCTTGTTCGACAGCCTGTACGCGACGGGATTCGGCGAGTATCGCCTCGTAGATCTGATCGACGACACGCGAATCCACCGTGCCGACGCTCAGATTTCGAACTCTGTCGAAGATCCGCATCTCGCGCTCGCGATCGCGGATCGGGGTACCGGAAACGTGCTTCAGACGCGATATCTCGCGAGCGATCTGCGCCCGCTTTGCAAGCAGGCCAACGATCTCGCTGTCCACGTCATCGATCTCTTTTCGCCAATCGTCTAGATTCATATACAAAATCAGAAAAGGCCGTGAATCCTATCATTCACGGCCTTCATCTCGAAACTTTAAGTGTCGCTATTTACATTCCGACACAGCTTCCGGCCGCATTCTGCGAAAAAAGGCTCGCAAAATAGCTGTTAAAAAAGCTAAAGCCGAAAGTGTTGAATGTCATCGTAGTTCTTTGAACTCCATTTAGAAAAATATAGGTTTCGTCGGCTTTGGTCAAGAGGAATTTTCAGATTTTTGCAGAATGGATCGAACCGAGGCCGTCCTGATTCAGCTTCGATGAAAGCCGCGTTCAATATCCTTCATCGACAAGCGAAGGATCACAGGCCGGCCGTGAGGGCAGGTCGTCGGCGATGTTGTGAGCACAAGATTATCGATCAACCAACGCATTTTCTCGGGCGTCAGCTTCATATTGATCTTCACGGCCGCGTGACACGCAAGCGACGCGGCGATATCGTCGCGAAGCGTCGTTTTCGGCGCCTTTCGCTTTTCAGGATCGACAGTGTCGAGAATTTCCGCGAAGAGGTTCCTTGCCTCGGACGGAGGCAGATCCGTCGGTACGCTCTTTATAGCGACAGTTCGCCCGGAAAGTCGCATCGTGCCGAAGCCGAATTGTGCAAGATCATCCTCTATGATAGCAAAGGCTTCGGACTGCGCCGGCGACAGGTCGATCGTCTCAGGAAGAAGCAAATTCTGCGACTCCGTTTGGCGTTCAGATTCAGTTCGTCTGAACTTATCGAACAAGATACGTTCGTGCGCGACGTGCTGATCGACCAGAAGCAGCCCATCGTCATCGACCGCGATGATGAAACTCTCGCGAAGCTGTCCGAGCGGGAGTATCTTTGATAGAGAAAGCGACTCAGGTTCGACGGGCTTTGCGAGATGAGTCGCAGAATTTAACGGCGGAAAATCGGGGAGCCTCGCGGCTTCGACCGGCGCAGACGCCGTCGGATTCTCGCCCGCGGCCGCGACGTTCGCGAACTGCTGCTCTTCGAACGCCCGTTCGAAGAGGTCGAGCTTTGTCGGCTTCTCGCTCACACCTTCGAGACGGCTATCAACGTATTCTTTCGCCACTTCGCGTTCAAGCACTCTATCGGCGAGACCGCGATCGAAATCAGACTCGATGGCGATCGTCTCGGACGTAAACTCCATCGTCTCCTGAATTTGCACGGGAGGCGAAGCCGCGTTCGGCTGCATCTCGATCTGACCGCGTGCGGTCGCTTCACCCGCCGCAGACTCTTCGCCAACAACGCCCGCGCTTGACAACGCCGCCCTAACCGCCTCGGCCACCGCATCTTTCACAGCCTCCGTACGACGAAAACGCACCTCTGTCTTCGATGGATGAACGTTCACATCGACCTCATCGAGCGGAAGCTCGATGAATAAGAATGCGACCGGAAAGACTCCGTGCGGCAGGACGGAACGATAGCCTTCGAGGATGCCGCCTGCGATCGTCTTATCACGAACAAATCGCTTGTTCACAAAGAAATACTGCTGATCTCGCGACGTTCGCCGTTCGCGAGGGGCCGACACATAGCCCGAAACCTTCGCGACGAATTCGCGCCCTCCCGAAACCGGCAAAAGACTTTCGAGAAGACTTCCGCCGAAGATCTGGAATGCACGCTCGCGCAGGTCTTTTGCAGGCGGCGCGTTCAGTGTTTCGCGGCCATTGTTCGTGAGCAGGAAAGCCGTCTCGGGATGAGCAAGAGCGTAATGCGTAACGATCTGGGTAAGGTGGTAATTCTCTGTCGCTTCCGACCGCATAAATTTGCGGCGTGCCGGTGTGTTGAAGAAGAGATCGCGGATGGCGATCGTCGTTCCCTTGTCGCGTCCGGCGTCCTTAACATCAATGAGACGGCCGCCTTCGATAACAACCTTTGTTGCGGCAACGTCGTCGCCGGTCTTGGTAATGAGTTCGGTCTTCGACACCGAGGCGATCGAAGCGAGAGCTTCACCGCGAAAGCCGAGAGTCCCGATCGCCGCAAGGTCTTCGAGCGATCTGATCTTCGATGTCGCATGACGTTCGAAGGCGAGGATCGCATCGTCGCGAAGCATTCCGTCGCCGTCGTCAGAGATACGGATCAGCCTTCGGCCACCAAGTTCGATCTCTATCGAGATGCGCGCAGCTCCAGCGTCAATGGCGTTCTCGATCAGTTCTTTAACTACGGATGCAGGCCGCTCAACGACCTCGCCCGCCGCGATCTGATTTGCGAGATTATCCGAAAGTACACGGATCTTATTCATAGATAAACAACGCGGTGCCCTTTGTCCTCAAGATCGATCGCCGAGTATAACCAATCGATAACGTCAATGCCGTATCGGTCGAGCAACCCGACGATATTCAGCGTCCGTTCCTGAAGGGCTCCGCCCGGATAAAGCTCGTCGAATACGCGCCGCAAACGCCGATCCGCATCAGCGTTTCGCCGGATCTCAGCCTGATAAGCCTTTTTTCGAAGCGCAGCGATGTGATAAAGGATCTTGCGCCTTCTTGTCGCAAGATTGACCGCCAAGGTCGGATCGACCGCAGCAAAGTATTCATCGAGTTTGCGAAGCTCGATGTTCACTTCTTCTTCGACATCGGCAAAAAGGCGTGCGGCATCCTTACCGATGACATTTTCGACCACACGGGTCCGCACATCGTCCTTGTCCGCAAAGACATCGTCGAAGCCAAGGCCGTAGGCATCGAGCGTTCGTTGATGACGCGGTTCGACGACGGTAAAACTCTGGCGATGTATGATCGGCGTTGCGGGCCGTCCGAGAACCGCGTAGGCAGCGCCGGATTGCGCAAAGTATGCGATCTCCGCTGCCCCGCCGATATAAAGCGCGGTCGGGAATAAGAAATCCTGAACGACGGCCCTGAGCATCACGCCGGCGCTGAACCGATGCGGTTCATCCGCGATCGCCTGCACAATTTCGGGGATCGAGAAGCTGCGGTTCACGGCGCGGGCACGGACGCCGTCGCTCGTGAGTCGCAACGGAGTTCTGACGCCGTCATCTGTTTCCCAGAACAGGGGAAAATAGTCATCCTCGACGAGTACCTGACGGTGCAGTCCGGCCTCGGAAAGGGCAATATCGCGCGTTTGGATCTCCGAAGTGATCAGTACCGCATTCTCGGCCGCAAGTGCCATTATCGGCCCTGAGAGCCGTTTTAGAGCCTTATCCTGCGGATCGACGAAGATCATTCCGAAGCAGCCCAATAGCTCCGCAAGCTGACAGAGAAACGCTTTTCCGAAGCCCTTTCCCCGCGACCATGAATCACGCAGTTGACCGACCGACTCTCGACTAAATTCGGTTGGCGGCAGTTCCTGTTCGAGTTCATCGATCAGGCGGTCGATCTCGCTTGTGAGAGTATGTTTGCCGACCGGTATCTCTTTTGCGTCTTCGTTATTGACGTAGGTCAGGCGGATCGGTTCGTCGCGACCTCCGACGGTAACGCTTGCGACCTCGTCGAAATCGTGATCTTCGGTCGCCGCCCAGAACATCGCAACTGCGGGAGTTCCCTTTCTGTTGAGTTCCGCAGCGGTCTTTATTGCGGTCAGGGCCTTGTAGATCGTATAAAGCGGGCCGCCAAAAAGACCCGATTGCTGGCCCGTAAAGACCGCGACCGTTGTCGGTTCGCGAAGCCTTTCGATCGCTGCCGCCACTCTTTCGCCCGCCTGAATACCGTCGTTAAGTCCCGCCAACGCATCTGCAACCTCGTTCCGATCGAGCGTGTAGGCCGCAGTAACCTGCTTCGCGAATTTGGCGATATCGTCGAGCGAATTCGGTGCGTTCGGATAGAATCCTCGCAGGCTTTCTCTATCGGTTTGGTATTTTATGAAGAGTCTAGACTGGCCCGGAATGCGCGAGAAAGGGATCGATTCGACACGAAGCGATCCACTTGCAACCAGAGAAGGACAGGCACTTTCTTCCGTCAAACTAGAACTCCCTTTGAAAGTAAATTATAGAGGCTTGGAAGAGTGACTTCAAAATGAGAAATAGCCGCAAGTTTCGATAAAAACCTGCGGCCTTAAGAAATTGCGGCAAAACCTATTGTCCCGGCAATATCCGAGGCCTTTCACCGACGACGATCGTTGTCCGCTTTGGCGAAGGTGCCGGTTCTTTCGCGACCGAAGGCTGAGCCGAGGCGGTCTGCGGTCTAGACGTTGAGTCACCCGATTCCAATTCCGATTCCGATGCCGATGCTGAAGCCGATTCCGGGTCTTTCAACTCGATCTTATACACGCCCGAAGAATGCGTTCCCGCATAAATTCGATTCGGGTCGTGCGGATCGAACGCCATCGACCAGACGCGTCTGCTCGGAAGTTCCATTCCCTTGGTATCGATACGCTTCCATTGCTCGCCGGCATCTTTCGAAATATAGATGCCGCCATCAGATTCGATCGCGCTTCCGATTATGATCTCGTTCGGATCTTTCGGGTCGATCAGGATCGACGCGAAGTTTCCAAGCGGAAGATGGCCGCCGCGACGCTTCCACGTTGCGCCGTTATCGCGGCTTAAGTAAAAGGTCTGAGTCGTGCCGACATAGATATAATCGGGACGCGTCGGATCGGTTTCGATCGCACTCACGGGCACACCCGCAACCGCTCCGCCCGCATTTGTGAATGTCTTTCCGTCGTCATGCGAGACCATAACGCCGGAGGTCGCTGTTCCCACCCAGATCGTATCGGGGCGCGCGGCCGCAATGTGGATCGCAAAAATATTCTGATTTATGCCCGCTCCGAGGTCAAGTTTTTCCCAGCCCTTCGCAAGGTCATAACTGCGATAGATCCCCGAATCGGTGCCGGCGATAAGGCCATGCTTGCCGTCCTCGGTGAACGCTAGGACCTTTACGTTCTCCTTTAACGACGGAATGAGAACCGGGCCTTTTTCGACTGTCGGCACCGCAGCCTTTACCGGCTTCTTAGAGCGGGCTTTAGTAGTACGGGTTGGCCTTGGAGGGGCTTTTGGCGCGGTCTTTGCGGACGGTAATTGATTCCAAGTCAGTCCGCGGTCCATCGAACGTAAGATCCCCGAGTTCGTGCCGAGATACATCACATTCCCGTTCTCGCGGTCTTGAAGGATCGCGAAGGGTGCTGTTCGGTTGACGTCAATGCTCGACGAGGGCCGCCATGTTGCGCCGTCATCGTCACTGATAAAGAAAAAACCGCCGCCTGTGGCCGTGTTGCGAGTTGCCGCATACAGGCGGTTCGAACGCTCACGGTCAGGCACGACGGCATACGTGAATCGCGTTGTCAGGTCGGTGTTGGTCTGAGTGAAGTTCCTGCCGCCGTCATTCGAGACCATCACGCCGTAGTTATTCGTCGCGATGAATACGCGGTCAGGAGCGTCAGGGTGGACCGCGATCGAATTGATCTCGAGATTTCGCTGCGTCGTAAGCGACCAAGATTTGCCGCCGTTAACGCTCATCCAAAAGCCTTCGGTCGTTGCAGCATAGATCGTGCCTTCGCGACTCGGATGCTGAACGATGTCGCGTGTGCGGCGCGACTGCGACGGGATGCCGTTTATCTTTGCCCAGCGTTCGCCGCCATTCTGGGATTCGTAGATACCGCTGCACGCCGAAGCGACGATATATTCGGGATTTCGCGGATTGATGGTGATGGCGAATACGTCCGAATCGTCGATCATCCCGTCGCGAATGAGCTTCCAGTTCGCACCGGCATCCGTTGTCTTATACGCACGCCACCAAGTGCCCGCGTAGATCGTCTTAGCGTCGCGCGGATCGATCGCAAGCGAATCGATATTCACAGGCATCGTCGAGGAGGATATCTTTTTCCAATTCGCTCCCGAATCACTCGACATCCAGGCACCGTCGGTCGTACCGGCCACAAGGATGGAAGGGTCGGTCGGCGATTGAGCGAGCGAATGAACCGACGCTTTATGCAATTCCTTTGCTTCGTTCCAAGTCGCACCGCCGTCGATCGAACGGAAAAAACCGCCGGGAGCCTTATGCCTGTGACCGGAAGCGTAGATCATCTTCGAATCGCGTGAATCAACGATCAAGTTGTCCAAAATAAGCTGCGGTTCATTCAGGTTCGCTAGAAGCCGCCATGTCTTTCCCGCGTCGGCAGACGTAAATATTTGACCGTCAAGCGTGCTGATATAAAGCCGATCCTTGTCCTTCGGGTCGATCGTAACCACGCGGACATCGCCCCCGTCCGGCCCTGTAACCGTCCATTTCGTAAATGCCGCCTTATCCGGATCGGTCGGCACGATCTCAATGTCGGCGAACGCTGGCACGACGCCAAGAAAGGCAAAAATGACAAGAAGAGTAACGCTACGATGGAACAAACTCACTTTTGGCATAGGTAATTGGTTTGGGGCAAGGACCAGCTTAAAAACTCCGCTTCGATCAAAGGTTCGCCCGAAACGGGATGAACCGCTATAAAACTAGATGCTTACGGACTGTACTTCGTTTGCAGCAATTCTGGGAAACCGCACACGCCGAAATGCCTATTGTAGCGAACGAAGCACGACAGAGCAAACTATTTTAAGCGCTTAAGCAAAGAATATAGAAAAGCGGCCATGGCTTGTGATGTAAGCCACGGCCGCTTGAGATGTTCACCTAAAAGGTGAAGCTAGTTAGCTCGCAGTTACGGTGTCGGAGCATCCGCACCGGCCGGCTTAACCCAGAGCTTGGTGTATTCACCTTGTCCGTTGTCACCGCCGTCAACAAACACCACGCGATTTGCATCGTATTTGCGGAAGTTGATCGCCTTCATGATCTGTGCTCTGCGATGACGCATTTGAGCAGGCGTTCCGTAGTTGATGATGTAGCCGGTCGCGGTCGGATCGTTGTTCAACTGGATATAGAAGTTGTCAACACGAGCCTTGACCTCGTCATCTTTCTGCTTGCCGAATTCGTCAACAAGGTTCGAATGGGGCACGTCCGAGATGCCTGCAGTTTCACTCGCAGTATTCGGGCAGTGGCAGTTCTCATCGAGCCCGCCGATCTGGAGCGAAGCGGTAACCGACGTATTCGCCATTTCCTTCGTGGTATCGACCGTGATGCTCGAGGTGCCTTGGCCGCTCGATATCGTACCGGCAGAAACCGTCCAGTTATAGGTAACGTTGGCGCCACCGCTGACGTTCGCCGTGAAGGTCATCGACTGTCCTGGGTTCGTGATACCGGCCGGGCCGCTAACCGAAACGCTCGGGCAATCACAGAGCTTAACGCAATCAGCACACTCCTTGACAGTGATGGTCTTGGTGTCGGTCTTACCGCAAACACCGCAGCCATCGTCAACACCGGTCGTGATCGTGTAGGTTCCCTTCTCAACTCCGGAGAGATCCCAAGTTACGTTCGCACCCGAGCCGACAATGCGTCCGCCCGAAACGGTGTAGTTGTAAACAAGCGGGTCGTTCTCAGGATCGGAAGCGCTCGTTGCAACGCTGACCGAGCGGCTGTCGTCGCAAGAACCCGATGCCGATTTGTAACCAGGCTGGCAGCCGATCGTGATCTCGCTGTCGCTCAAGGTTACGCTGTTAATGCTTGCCGGCTGATTGACGAGTTCTTTTGCACGTTCGTTTCTACGGCCTACAAAGAATTGGAAGATGTAGCCGTGTTGGTCGCCCGATTCACGGAATCCCTGAGGAACACCCTTCCAATTGGTCGTGTAGGTCTGAGCAACGCACGTTGGACCGCCGACTTCAGGACCGCCACCACCACCGGTTACGAATGCACAAGGGTTCGTGACGCTAGCGCTAAAGCTCTTGTCTTTATCGAACCAGTTCTCATCCTGCTGATTGAAGTTGTAACGGTAAGCAAAGCTCATACCTGCCCAGCGGGTAAAGAATATGCGAGCGCCTGCGATACCGTCCATCGGATTGTTTTCGAAGGCATTCGGCGTACGTCCGCCGATATAGCGGGTCGTTCGGAACTCAACGATCGGCTGGAACCATTTATTGACGGGGAAATCAGCTCCGATAGCGGCCTGAAGTTCATCCCCACGGTCAAGAAGCGTGGCTCCATTGGCTTTCACAGCCGAGGTCCAGTTGTAACCTACGTTCGCCGAAAGGTTTGCCCATTTCGCGACTCGAACGTCAGCAACGGCCGTCACCGCGAGGTCGCCGCGATTTCCGCCCGGGCCAGCGCCACGCTGCATCTGGTTGAATCCTGCGAAATCATTCGCGTGATCCGTCCAATATGTGTACGAAGCTACGAGGCCGAGGCCGAGCGGGTTATCAACGCTCGTGAAACGGATCTTACCGCCGAAGGTGAATTGGTTGAAAGCACTTTCACCGTACGTGCGGTTGATGAACGGAGCATCAGGCAGATACGACGGTGCAAGCGTGAACACCGCTGGAACTGTGCCTTGCGGTGCACCCGTTGGCCCGATGATGTTCCTCGTGCTTAGCACGAGGCCCGGCAGGATGCTGCCGTAAACCGAACCGATACCGCGGAAGTTGCTACCGCTGCCGGAACCTAGTAGTGCGTTCGTGCCTGCCGGGAATCCGAAGACGGGACCTGAATATGCAGGTGGCAACAGTCCGTACGTTCCAGCGTTTCCGCCAAAATACGGGAACTGCACGAAAGGAGCACCTGCCGGACGATAAACAGCACCGTACGGGCTAACTCCCGGCGACATAACGATCGCAGGAGCCTGGACCCATTGGCCGTTGATCACGACTTTCGAATTCGGCAGATAAAAGCCGGAAAGGTTCCGGGGCGAATTCACTTTGATCCCCTTATAGAGGTCGGTCGTAAAGAAGAGCTCGATGTGGTCGGTCAAACCAACCTGAAAGCTCAACGGCACGTCCGTAATATCAACATCACCAGGGTCCCGGTCGTAATTGCTGACGGCTGCCGAGAAGGTGAACTCACCCTTTCGAAGGTTCTGCCCGTCATAGACCGTAAAAAGGCCGGTCGGGCCGCCGACAGCGCCGCCGGTACCAACCGTAGGTGCAGTGTTTCTCGGATCGCTGTCAGGTCGCTGGTGTTTATCCTGCGCCATGGCCGCGAATACGAGTGTCAAAATAACTAGTGTACTCAAGTACACCTTATTAGCGAGTTTCATCACATTCCTCCGCCGAAAAAAAATTGAAAGTCAAAAAGTTGGCTACACACAGCCAGTTAAATGTCGAAAAATCAACTTGCATTATTACACAGCAGTCCGGCCTTTCCAAATAGGCAAAGTCCAAGCCGCCCAACAGTTAGTCGAAAAAGCTTACTCCAATGTTAGCAATTTAAACGGGAGTAAAGCGCAAAGTCAAGGTTCGGATACTCCGTCTGACAATAATCTCCCGATAAAACACTAAACCAAACTGCTCGTAAAATCAAGCGTTTTTAACGATTTGCGGTTTCCGATGCTTAGGCATAAATCCCGCGCATCCGTGTATCGTATGCGACACGGTCGATCGCGAGCATATACGCCGCCGTTCTAGAGTCAACATAGTGCTTTTCGGCATAATGCACAAGTTCGTTGAAACTCGCGATCATTTTCTCCGCGAGGCGGTTATTCACCTCTTCTTCAGACCAGAAGTAGCCCATCCGGTCCTGAACCCATTCAAAATATGAAACGGTCACGCCGCCGGCATTAGCCAAAATGTCGGGAACGACGAAGATCCCCTTGTCGTGCAGGATCTTATCGGCTTTTGGCGTCGTCGGGCCGTTCGCTCCCTCGGCGAGGATACGGCATTTGATCCGGTCCGCATTCTCGGACGTGATCTGATTTTCGGTCGCGCACGGTGCAAGAACGTCGCATTCTATCTCGAGCAATTCCTTATTATCCACATATTCTACATCCGGATAGCCCTCGAAGGAGCGATTCTTCTCAAGATACTCAAGGACGTGCGGAATATTGAGGCCGTTCGGATTGTGGATACCACCGCCGATCTCTGAGATAGCGACTACCTTATAGCCCGCCTCATACATCAGTCTAGCTCCGAGTCCGCCCACATTACCCGAACCCTGAACAACGATCGAAGTCTTTTCCGGAGTCAAATTTAACCGTTTGACGGCTTCGCCGATCGCGATCAGAAGGCCGCGGCCCGTAGCCTCGCGACGTCCGAGACTACCGCCAAGAGCAACGGGTTTACCGGTTACGACCGCAGTGACCGTGTGTCGAGCGTGCATCGAATACGTGTCCATTATCCACGCCATGGTCTGCTCGTTCGTATTCATATCCGGCGCCGGCACATCCTTGTCCGGCCCGATAAAGTCGATCAACTCTGATGTATATCGACGCGTAAGACGTTCGAGTTCGCCGATCGACAGTTGCCTCGGGTCGCAAATGATCCCGCCTTTTCCCCCGCCGAACGGAACGTTGACGACCGCACATTTCCAGGTCATCCAAGCCGAAAGAGCCTTTACTTCATCGATGTTCACATCAGGCGCGTAGCGAATTCCGCCTTTTGCGGGACCGCGCGCGAAGTTGTGTTGTACGCGAAATCCTTCGAACACCTGAATATGTCCGTCATCCATTCGGACGGGCACGTAAACTTTGATCTCCCGACTCGGCACTCTCATAACCGCATAAAGGTCGTCTTCCAACCCCAGAAGTTTTGCCGCCCTGTCGAACCGCTCGCTCATTGCTTCGAACGGATTCTTTTCATCGCTACCCTTGAATCGCCGCATATCATCGGCCATCGGATTTGCCATTTTTATATGATTCTCCAGATTAATTAGTTCTTTACTGTATCGTTGCTGACATTAAGCGAGCCCGAACGAAAACCTTCTAGATCGAGTGTCACGAACTTAAACCCAATTACTTTTAGTTCGCGGGCGATCCGTCCTGCAAGCTCAATATCGAGAGCGGCCGGCAATTCGGCCGGTGAAACCTCTACCCTTGCAAGCTCGCCGTGAACGCGAACGCGAAATTCCCTAAAACCCATTTGACGCAGGGCCGCTTCCGCACGCTCGATGCTAGAGAGTCTTTCGAGAGTAACAGGAACCCCGACGGCGACTCGCGACGAAAGGCACGGGCTTGCGGGCTGATCCCAAGTCTCGAGGCCGGCGGCCTTGCTCAATTCCCTAATCTCGTGTTTTGTGAACCCGATCTCGGCGAGCGGACTTCGGACGCCATGTTCCGAGGCCGCAAGGCGTCCCGGGCGATGGTCGCCGAGGTCGTTCGCATTTGTTCCATCAAGGATCACTGAGTCACGGTCGGCGGCGACCTCTGCGAGCTTCGAATAGAGTTCGGACTTACAAAAATAGCACCTGTCTCCCAGATTCGCCGCGTACTTCGGGTCAGCAAGCTCATCGGTATCAAGCACCCGAATGTTAAATCCATTCGATTTCGCGATCCTAACAGCGTTGTCTCTTTGGAATTTTGAAACGCTTGGCGAAAGGCCGATAACACAAATGGCATCTTGACCAAGCTCTTCTGTAGCGATTTTTGCAAGGTAGGAACTATCGACACCTCCCGAGTATGCGACCAACACTCGTTGAAGTTTGCGCATCAGAGAACGCAGGGTGCGTTCTTTATCGGCCGGTGTAAGTTTCGCGGCGGCCGCGGCGGCGTTTTCCTGTAAGGCGATCATTCGGGAACAAAGCTCCGCTCAAATCGAACTAGAATAATAACTTACACGAAGCGTGAGTGGCAAACACTTAGAGCCATATGCTGCCGAACACAGAGCATTTTTAATTTTATGAATGATATAATCCAGCCTATCTTCTGATATGAGACGAACCTTTGGCCTATTTCTTTTTATCTTCGTTATTTCCGTCACGGGACTTTATGCCCAGACCGGAGACGAGCCGGATATCGCGTCAATGTTTCGCGCCGCGCAGGACGTTCACGAGAAGGGCGACTACGAAAAGGCGATCGAATTATATAAAAAAATACTTGAAGCCGCTCCCGGACTGCCCGAAGCCGAATATCAGATCGGGTCTGCTTACCTGTCGCTGAAGAAAACTGCCGAAGCCGAAGAAGCCTTTAGAAATGCCGTAAATTCACGCCCCGATTGGTCACTGCCGCTCACGTCTCTAGGCGATCTGCTTGTCAGAAAGTACAAGTCAGTTTCTGCCGGCGGAAGTGATGCGCAAGCGATACATGCCGAAGCTGATGATGTTCTGCAGAAAGCGATAAAACTCGACGCCGACAATATTCCGGCCTGGGTCGCGCTTGCGGATCTGCGCGTCGCCTCCGACGCGCCGGCCGAGTCGATCAAGGCGACTCTCGCCAAACTACGCGAACTGTCTGACGGAAAAGCCAACATTCCCGCCTCGCTTTGGATCGTGCGAAGTATCCTTGAGCGTTCTCAGAACGACATTGGCGCCGCGAAGAATAGCCTTAAACGTGCTCTTGCAATCGCGCCCAACGATCGAGGCGCTCTGATATTGCTCGGAGAATCTGAGCTTCGGTCAGGAGACGTCAACGCCGCAGGCGAGATCGCACGCCGTCTGGAAACGGACTCTTCGTCAGAGCCTGCCTTCATCTTATTCAAAGCTCGTCTGCTGTCGGCTGAGGGCAAGCCCGAGGAAGCTTCAAAGATACTCTCGGCGGTCAAGAACGCGGAGGCGCAGAAGCTTTTGGATTCGCTTCGTGTCGCAACGTCTGAAGACTCTCCCGACCTCGAAAGGCGTCTGAAGGACGATCCGAAGAACGGGGCCATTCTCGGTCGGCTTTGTGTGATCAACCGAATCGGGGCGCCAGAAAAAGCTCTTGAGTATTGCCGTCGCGCAAGCGAGGCCGACCCCGAGAACATCGCACATGCGATCGGATATTCAGGCGCCCTGATCCAGGCGAAACAATATGAGCAAGCTGCGGCTCTCGCAAAAAAACTCGTCGAGTTCGCTCCGGATAATGCGACCGCTCGTACGAATCTTGCCCTAGCGTACTTCGAACTAAAGGCCTACGCTCCGGCGCGCGAGCAGTATCAATGGCTTGTTGATCACAAACAGGGACTGCCCGTGGCCTATTATTTTGTCGCGATCACTCAAGATCATCTTGCCGATTACCGCAATGCCGTGGCAAACTATCAATTATTCTTAAGAAATGCCGATTCGGCGAAGCATAAGCTCCAGATCGATCAAGTCACTCTGAGGCTGCCGACGGTTGAGAAATTGGCTCGTGAGTCAAAATAGCGGCTTGAACAAAGAGGTGAAATAGAGATGTTCGGTCCAAACGTTCCCGTTTTGAAGTTTCGTTGGATCGGCGGACGCTGCTCACGCCTCGCACGTCTTTGCGGTGTTCTTGTCGCCGGCACACTTTTCTTTACGACTTTCGCCTCCGCTCAAAGGCCGGATCCTCTCGATACTGCACCTCCGCCGCTGCTTCTTGCATCAAAGGATGAGTTGACGCGAATTCTCGCACCCGCGGATAACGAGGACAAGGCGAAACTGTCGCTAGATTTGCTGGAAACGCATCTCTCGAATGCCGAGGCCGCAAGAACAGCGGGCGATCTCGACGCGGTGTATCGGGAACTCGGAGGCTTTTGTGCAATTATGCAGCGGACGCTTAGCGCGCTGCTGGTTTACGATCAGAGCGGACGCCAGGACCTTCGTGCGTTGAAGAGGTATGATATCGGGCTCCGAAGATTCGTCCGGCGACTTGAGAATCTTCGCGGCGAACTGCCTGCAAGCCATGAAGGTTTCGCAGTGCAGACGATCCATTACTTGCAGGACACTCGTGATGCGGCCCTTAAACCAATGTTCGCGGATAACGTCGTCGCTGTTCCGCATACAGACAAATGATCGTGCGTAATCTTGCTTTTCTATTTTTGGCTTCGCTTCTGGTTCTCATCGTTTCGGGAACGGTCTCCGCACAGCATCGCGACTACTTTACAGACAATGAGATCGACATTGTCCGCGATGCTCAGCAACTGGATAATCGCGTAAATATTCTGGTCAAGATAATTGACCGGCGTTTTACGGCTCTTGGAATCGATCCGAATGCGGCCGCGGCCGCTAAAAAGGACAAAACCGATTGGGGTCCGGAGCCGACCGGCACGCGCACCGAATTGCTCGGCGACATCAAGGCTATCCTGCAAAAAGCGATCGAGGATATCGACAATGTTGCAGAACGCCCCGACCTTATGGTCACGGACGTTACTGAACGCAAACCTAAGACGTTCAAGGAAGTGTTCCCAATCGCCGTCAAAAGTCTCGCTGCGGCAGCCGGCCGCTATAAGCCGATCCTCCAGGGCGAAGGCGCAAAGACGACGGATCGCGTCGAGACCGGCATCATTTCGAACATCATCGATCTCTGCGACGAGATCACGGCATCGGTCGCCAAACTCCCTTCCAAATAGCTGGGGGAATTTGCACGGTTTTGCATGTCGCAAGTTTGCCGCAAAATCCCGCGTCAATTACACTCGTTCTTTATGTCGGAAACTGAACTGAAGCGAACGCCGCTCAATGCCGCTCACCGGGCACTTGGCGGGAAAATGGTGGATTTTGGCGGCTGGGATATGCCCGTGCAATACAAGGCGGGCGTGATCGAGGAACATCTGCGATGCCGCAACAGAGCCGGGCTTTTCGACGTCTCGCATATGGGCGAGATATGGGTTACCGGCAAGGGGGCGATAGCTTTCGTTAATCGTATCGTTACCAACGACGTCACAAAACTCGTCGATGGACAGGCACATTATTCCGCCTTAACGAATGAGCACGGCGGGATCGTCGATGACCTGCTCGTATATCGATTCGGCGAGGAAAAACTGCTCCTAGTCGTGAACGCGGGTACGACCGATAAGGATTTCGCGTGGATATCGACACATCATTCCGACGCGGACGATTGCACTATCGAGAACGCCAGCTCAAAATTCTGCCAGATCGCCGTCCAAGGCCCCGAGGCCTTAAAGATCGTTCAGCAGGTGACTGAAACCCAACTCGACGCGATCTCGTATTATCATTTTTCCGAGGGACGCGTTGACGGCGTTGCCGCCATCATTTCCCGAACCGGCTATACCGGCGAAGATGGTTTCGAGGTTTACGCGGCGCCGGAATTCGCCGAACGATTGTGGGCCAAGTTCCTTGAACTCGGCGGATATGGCACCGAGAACGGCATACTACCTTGCGGCCTTGCGGCAAGGAATACATTGAGGCTTGAGTCAGCAATGTCGCTGTATGGACACGAGCTCGGCGACGACATCACGCCGTATGAAGCAAATCTCGGTTGGATAACAAAACTCGCAAAAGGCGACTTCATTGGCCGTCAAGCATTGGCGGAACAAAAAGAAGCCGGCGTTTCCAGAAAACTCGCGGGCTTTGAGATGATCGAACCGGGCATCGCCCGCGACGGTTTTGACATTTACGTTGATGATGAGAAATGCGGAGTCGTAACGTCAGGTAGCCCGGCTCCGTTTTTGAAGAAGAATATCGGACTTGCCTTCCTGCCCCCGGCTTTTACAACCGTGGGACAAGAAATTAGAATTGATATTCGAGGCAGAAGGGCTGCCGCAGTTGTGGTTCAGACGCCGTTCTACAAGCGTCACAAATAGTGCACTTTGTGTTGCACACTTAGGTTATGCGCGGGGTGCACGATCTGACTCTTTCCCCATTTTCTTTTGAAACTATGTCAAATATTCCTGAAAATTTACGTTACAGCAAGGACCATGAATGGATCGCCGTCGATGGAGATGTCGCGACCATTGGGATCACGGATTATGCCCAGCATTCGCTCGGCGATGTTGTATATGTCGATCTGCCGCGCGTCGGCGACAAATTCGATACGCACGAGTCGTTCGGCTCGGTCGAATCCGTCAAGGCAGTTTCCGAGATATTTACTCCGCTCGGAGGCGAGATCACCGAGGTCAACGACGGCCTGAATGACGCCCCGGAGTCGGTCAACGGAGAGCCGTACACCTCGGGCTGGATGATCAAGATGAAGATGGCGAACTCGGGTGAAGCGGACGCTCTCCTTTCGGCTGCCGAGTACGAAGAGTACCTCGAAGCCAGCGAATAGACCTTTTCCAAGACAAGAACCGTCCGCTTCGGCGGTCGATTGTTCACTTTTCAAGCTCCGAGAGGAGCGGCATACTTTGTCGCTCCTCTCGGAGTTTGGTCTATTTTCTTGGAAGACTCGACCAAACCGGCGCTTAGAATATGAGCCGATCAACTCGAAAAAAGGTCTTGACATTCTATTTTAAGCGACGTTATACTTATTACGGTCGATGCATCATCTGTTGCATTCGGCCGGATGTTTGAGATCGAACGCTTCTTTAGGTTCTAAGATTTACGGCGCCTGCGACCTTTGTTATTATTTGAGTTTGTATCAAAATACAGGTAAATGAGATATATACCCAATTCACCCCAAGAGCGCAGCGAAATGCTCAAGGAAATTGGCCTCGGCTCGGCTGAAGAGCTGTTCAGGTCGATCCCCGAGGACATTCGGCTGAAAAGATCGTTGAACGTGACCGAGCCGCTTGCTGAGAGCGAGATCATCGCTGCCTTCGAAGAGATGGCATCGAGGAATACCGCGACGGTAAAGCCTTCGTTCCTCGGCGCAGGTGTTTATTCGCACTTTTCGCCGACGATCGTCGATCATCTGATCCAGCGCAGCGAATTCTTCACGAGTTACACGCCGTATCAGCCGGAAATATCGCAGGGCACGCTTCAATACATCTTCGAGTTTCAGACGCTTGTCGCCCAACTCACGGGAATGGAGGTCGCGAACGCCTCGATGTACGACGGCTCGACCGCGATGGCCGAAGCGTATTTGATGGCACAGCGTGTTACGCGGCGCGATAAGATCGTCGTCGCAACAAGCGTACATCCGGAATATCGCGAGGTCGCGCGGACATACACGCAGCACGGCTCGGCCGAGATCGTCGAAGTTCCTTTTGACGAAGCGACCGGATGTTTGGCCGATCTTTCGGCTCTTGATGATAATACGGCGGCTTTGATCGTCCAATCGCCGAATTTCTTCGGCGGGGTCGAGGATCTCGCTTCCCTTGCGGCGAAGGCTCACGCTGTCGGAGCTTTGCTACTCGTTGTGGTTACGGAAGCGATCTCATTCGGGCTTTTGAAGGCTCCCGGAGCGTGCGACGCGGATATTGTTGTAGGCGAAGGCCAATCTTGGGGAATTCCCGCGAGCTTTGGCGGGCCGCACGTCGGATTTTTTGCGACGCGTGACAAGTTCATTCGCCAAATGCCGGGCCGCCTTTGCGGCGTCGCGTATGACAAGAACGGGAACCGCGGCTTCACGCTGACGCTATCGACGCGCGAACAACACATCCGCCGCGAAAAAGCGACATCGAATATCTGCACGAATCAGGGCTTGATCGCCCTCGCAGCGACGATCTATATGGAGGCGATGGGCAAACAAGGCTTGCGGGAAGTCGCCGAGCAGAACGCTCAAAAGGCCGCGTACGCAAAGAAGAAGATCGGCGGGATCGATGGATATTCAATTCCCTTTTCCGCACCGACATTTAACGAATTCGTCGTCCGCAGCCCGCGTCCGGCCGCAGAGACGCTTCAGTCGGCCCGCGAAAAAGGCGTAATCGCCGGCCTCGCTCTGTCACATTACTACAACCGCCACGACAACGACTTCCTCGTCTGCGTAACTGAAACGAATACGAAGGAGCAGATCGATAGGTTGGCAAGTTCCTTGTATTGATACATGTTCTCAACGCGAAGGTATCCGGAGCTGAAGTAGCTGAAATGCATGAACCGATCGAATTGCAGCGGCAGATCGCCGCGTGGCAGCGGCATTGGGTCAAGAACTGGAAGGATGAACCAGCAACGAGATTAGTCGCCCAAACATCGGCGGACTGGTCAAAAAAACTGCTTGAGAGATCGGGCTTGCTGAGAAAGGGTTGCAAAGGCTAATTGGGTTCTCGCACTCAAACATAAACGCTTATGTTATGGATAATTTTGGCAATCGCGATTTTGATCCCTGTCTTTATCGCATTGCGCCTACCGGCAGTTCCGGAAAACTATAAGAAGTGTAACTTTTGCCGCAAGTCGATAAAGATCGAGACCGTGAAGTGTAAGTTTTGCAAAAAACTACTGATCGAATACCCTCCCGACGGAGGGTCAAAATGAGCCACACGCACGAACTCGATAGACGAAGGTTCTTGGCATCGGCTGGCAAGGGGGCTGGGGTTGGCGGCGTTGTCGTCGAGTGCGCTTGGGTCGCTTTTGCGCGATGTGACGGCGGCCACAAAAAATGTCGCGCATTTGTCGCCGCTGGATTTGGGAACTCGATCGTTTTAGTGAGATCGTAGCCGGTATCGCAAAGAACGGATTGCCGAAATAGCAAACCAAAGACAAGAAAATGAGTATTAAAAAAGTAACTTCACATCCGACACAGAATGAGGCTCTGATCTTCGAGCGTTCGCAGACGGGCCGCGTCGGCTATCGTTTGCCAAAGCTCGATGTCGAGGCGGTGAATATTGACGAGATCGTGCCTGCTACCTTGCGTCGCGACGACGATCTTGCGGACGTTCCGGAAGTTTCGGAAGTGGACGTCGTCAGGCATTTCACGCGGATCTCGACGTGGAATTATTCGATCGACCTCGGTCTTTATCCGCTCGGTTCCTGCACGATGAAATACAACTCGCGGCTCAACGAAAAGGTCGCCCGAATTCCCGGTTTTGCCGGCCTGCATCCGCTTGCTCCCGAAGAGGAATCGCAAGGCGCTCTTGAACTTATCTATCGCCTGCAGGAAGCTCTCGCCGAGATAACGGGCTTGGCAGGCGTTTCGCTGCAGCCCGCTGCGGGTGCGCAAGGCGAAATGACGGGCGTTATGCTCATACGCGCGTTCCTTGACGAACGCGACGGCGAGGCATCGAAAGACCGCCGCGTGATGCTCATTCCCGATTCCGCGCACGGAACAAATCCTGCGTCCGCGGCAATGGCAGGATTTACGGTCAAGACGATCCGCTCGACTGCCGACGGCATAACTGATATGGATCACCTTCGCGAACTTTGTGCCGAAGGCGGCATCGCGGGCGTTATGTTCACGAACCCAAACACGGTCGGCATTTTCGAACGCAATATCAAGGAGATATGCGACACTGTCCACGGAGCCGGCGGCCTCGTCTATATGGACGGCGCGAATATGAACGCGCTCGTCGGCGTCGCGCGTCCGGGCGATATGGGTGTTGACGTGATCCACCTGAATCTTCACAAAACCTTCTCGACACCGCACGGAGGCGGCGGTCCGGGCTGCGGGCCTTGCTGCTGCACGGCGGAGCTTGCTAAGTATCTTCCGGTTCCGAGGATCGAGAAGAGCGAGAGCGGCGAGTTCTTCTTGAATTCCGACTATCCCGATTCGATCGGCCGTGTAAAGGCTTTCTACGGCAACTTCGGGATGATGGTGCGCGCACTTTCCTACATCTACACGCACGGCAACGACGGCCTAAAGGAAGCGACCGAAGCGGCTGTCCTAAATGCTCGCTATCTCGGCCACAAACTCGAAGGCACATTCGCAAAACCGTTCCCGTCAGACGGAATGCACGAGGCGATCTTCTCGCACAAGAACCAGGCAAAGAACGGAGTCGTCACGCTCGACATCGCAAAGCGTCTGATCGATTACGGTTTTCATCCGATGACGATCTACTTCCCGCTCGTTGTCGAAGGCGCGATGCTGATCGAGCCTACTGAATCGGTAGGTCGAGCCGACCTCGATGCGTTCGCCGAAGCGATGATCGATATCGACCGCGAGGCACGCGAAGATCCCGAACTCGTAAAGAACGCTCCGCACACGACCCGCATCGGTCGTCTCGATGAGGCAGCGGCAGCCCGCAAGCCTGTGCTTCGTTGGCGGCCGGATATGGAAGTTTCAGCGAGATCGGCGTAATATATTCCTGTTATGCAGACAATAGAAGGAATTTTCGATGGCAAGACATTTATTCCTCTGGAAGAAATCCCGGTGAATACGCGCTATCGCGTCAACATTACGTTCGTTGAAGAGATCGACGAATCGGAAGAATTGAGGCATCTTGCAGCGCAGATGGATTCTTTTGAGTTTTGGAAAGACGAACGCGAAGATATTTATCAGGACTACATTACTAGGAATTAGTTTATGAAGCCCGGCGACATTATCCTGATACCTTTTCCGTTCGCAGAATTTACGGGTCGAAAGGTCAGGCCATCTGTTGTAGTTTGTGAGACTGGTGATAAATATTGCGATGTTGTTTTATGTGCAATAAGTTCAGTAATTCCTTCGCATTTGAGCAAAAATGAGTACATTTTGCAGGCTGAGGCCCAAAACGGTCTGCGTAAGGCGTCCGTTGTAAAAGTTGACAGGATATCGTTACCGCTAAGAGCAACGACATCATCGCAAAGATAGGTAAAATGAGCGGCACGGACCTTTCTAGGTTTAAGGATATATTTAAGGCGCTGGTTGACGATCGGTAGGCTATGTCTGACAGCTTCGACATTCATCCGCTCTTCAAGGGCAGAAAATCCATTCCGCAATGGAACCCCGATATGGGTGTTTCTGCGAGATCGGCGTAACCGAGGGAGACCGATCCGCATCAGTGACTGCGATCCCCGGTATTTCACAAGTCATTAGGACCGTCCTGATCGCGGTTTGGGCCGCGGTGATCGTTTCGGCCATTGGGCTTTTCATATCAAACCCGGCGGCATTCTCGGCTGAGAACATCGCCGGGTTTTTGAGAGCGAACGCCGGCAGTCTTTGGGTCGCATATATTATCATATCTGCGCTGCGTGGATTAACGCTCTTGCCGAGCACGCCGCTCGTGATCGCAGGAACGCTTTTATTTCCTGCTGAACCGGTCGCGGTATTTGCAGTCTCGATCGTCGGCATCGTTTTGTCGTCAACGATGATCTATTTTTTTTCGGAAGCACTCGGCTTTGACGACTTCTTTGAAAAGCGAAAGCCCGACCTCGTACACGCAATTCAGCGGCGCTTGGAGACGCCTTGGGGATTCGCGTTTGTCGCCGCTTGGGCATTCATGCCAGTCGCACCGACCGATGCGGTCTGCTATGTCGCCGGGATCGTGCGATCGAGTTACTGGAAGTTCATTCTCGCAATAATCTTTGGCGAATCGATACTCTGCGGTATATACGTTTGGGCGGGTAATTCGCTGTTTACATAAGGTTTCCGCTTGCGCGGGTTGACTACCGAACAAGATCACAAATAGAATTCCCTCAAAGATGTTTCTGCAACCATCTCTCGCGGGCATCTCCTTTCCAAAATAAAATGACTAAGATCGGCATTCCAAAAGAAATAAACCCCGGTGAAAAGCGAGTTGCGGCAACGCCCGAGACCGTGATCAAGCTTAAGAAGCTAGGCTTTGACGTCGCTGTCGAAAGCGGTGCGGGCGAAGGCATCAGTGTCGCCGACGCCGAGTATCAAGAAGCCGGCGCGGAGATCATTGCCGACGCCAACGATCTCTGGGGAGCGGCTGATGTCGTCCTGAAAGTGCGGCCGCCGGAAACGAACGAAACGCTTCACGTCCACGAGGCGGACCTTTTGCGAAAGGGCGCAATGCTCATCGGATTCATCTGGCCCGCGCAGCACAAGGACGTGATCGAACGTCTTGCGAAGCGGAAGGCGACGGTCTTCGCTATGGATTCGATCCCGCGCATCACGCGTGCGCAAAAGATGGACACGCTCTCGGCAATGGCGAATATCGCCGGTTATCGCGCCATTATAGAAGCGGCGGCGCATTATCCGCGCTTCTTTACGGGCCAGATCACTGCGGCGGGCAAGATAAACCCCGCGAAGGTTCTCATCATCGGAGCGGGGGTGGCAGGACTATCTGCCATTGGTGCGGCGAAAGGTTTGGGAGCGATCGTACGCGCGTTCGACCCGCGTTCGGCGACCAAGGATCAAGTCGCCTCGATGGGAGCTGAATTCCTCGAACTTGACGTCAAAGAGGAAGGCGAGGGCAAGGGCGGTTATGCGAAGGAGATGTCGGATTCGTTCCTGAATGCCGAGATGGCTCTCTTTGCACAGCAGGCGATGCAAGTCGATATCATTGTCACGACCGCACTTATCCCCGGCAAACCAGCACCAAAACTCATCACGACCGGCATGGTCGAATCGATGAAGCCCGGCTCCGTCATCGTCGATCTCGCGGCGGAACAAGGCGGCAACTGCTCTCTGACGCAGCCCGGAAAGGTCGTGAATCACAAAGGCGTGACGATCATCGGCTACACCGATCTTCCTTCAAGAATGGCGTCGATGTCGAGCCAACTTTACGGCGCATGCGTCGCCGCCCTGATCGAAGAACTGCAGAAGCCCGCTCGTGAGGAAGGGCGTAACACTCAGGCCGGCGACGATCCGGCGAATGCACCCGCCCTGCACGTTGACCTCGAAGATGAAGTTGTGCGCGGCTCGATCGTCCTGCACGACGGCAAAATGATGTGGCCGCCGCCGCCGAGGCCGACGCCTCCGGCACCGCCCGAACCGGGTGTCCCGACAAAGAGTTCGCATGCGGTTGCCGCCGCTGCTACGGCAAAAACAGGACACGACGAAGGCAATGGCGTCAGCCCGTGGCTGCTCGGGATAGTAGGGCTCATAATGCTCGGACTTGCGTTCATCCTGCCGCCAAAAGCGACGACCGAAGGCGGTGATTTCCTAGGCCACTTAACGGTGTTCATTCTCGCGATCTTTATCGGCTTTCAGGTCGTGTGGAACGTAAAACCTGCGCTCCACACGCCGCTAATGAGCGTGACCAACGCCATCAGCGGCATCATCCTCGTTGGTGGAATGCTGCAACTTACAGGCAACCTGTTCGCCGGCGGCAATCGAACTTTCAGTTCCCTGAACCTGACCGTCATTCTCGGCGCCATAGCCGTCCTTATCGCCGCCATCAACATCGCCGGCGGCTTCCTGGTAACGAACCGAATGCTGGGGATGTTTAGGAAGTAGGAAGGAACTGCGTAGCGGTTAGACGAATTTAGCCGTGGGTCCAACCCACGGAAACGTGGAAATGAGTCCGCCTCGCGCCAGCGACTCGAATCGATGGCAATGTGGACAGCATCAGATCTTGTGACTGCGCCTGAACTAACGACATCCGGAGATGTTAGAATTCGAATAGAAAGGTGATCCTTATGACAGTAAAACAAGCAGTGCTGGAAGATCTGGAAGCGCTGCCGGTCGGTAAACAAGAAGAAGTGCTCGACTTTGTGCAGTTTCTTAAAGCAAAGCAATCGAAACGAAAACCGCGTCGTTCGCTCCAAGGCAGCCTCGCCCATTTGAACATTGAGTGGACCGAGGAAGATATGCGCAAGGCTCGAAACGAGATGTGGCGTGGTTATACAAAAGACACGGAAAACGATCGCGAAGACGGACTCTAATTAGATGGACATTCTGGTCGATACAAATATCGTCGTCTGGTATTTCCGTGACCCGCAAATTGCATCTGCGGCGGCTCAGTCGGCGATAGTCGCCACGCAGGAATGCGGCGACGCGATCCACGTCCCGTCGATAACTATCGTCGAGCTTACGTACCTGACCGAAAAGAACCGTGTACCTAATGATCTGCTGGCCACGCTCCGCAAGGCTCTCGACGATGACACGACAGCTTTCGAACTCGCCCCGCTCTCTCGCGGAATCGCCGACAAACTCGAAAACATCGACCGCTCCATCGTTCGCGACATGCCGGATCGCATCGTAGCCGCCACCGCGCTACACCTCGGCGTTCCACTGGTAACGAGTGATGGAAACATACGAAAACTGCCCAATGTCGAAACGATCTGGTGACTCGTCCCCCAGCCTGTTCATCATCGCCGCCATAAACATCGCCGGCGGATTCTTGGTCACGAACAGAGTGTTGGGGGTGTTTAGCCACGTCCGCGAAGCGGACGAGGTCAATAGAGTCGGGAGAATCCCGACGTAGTAATGTCGAAACGCACCCGTCCCTGTGGGGGACGAACAAACGCGGAGAACGATTTGTCCCTTACAGGGACTGGAAATCTTGTCGGAACCTTTCGTCGGGTGTTATCCGACGCGATTGGATGGGTCTTTTCTCAGCGACGAAAGCCTATGGCGCAGACGCTATTCCAATTCTATTTCCATATTGTCTTTTCGACGAAAAATCGATGCCCGTTCATCCGACCGGAGCTCGAAGAGGAACTATTTGCTTACATGGGTATGTATGGGACTGATATGTCCCTTACAGGGACAGAATTGTTTTATCAACCTAAGTCGTCGGGTTTCACGCGACGCTATTAAATGAATCCCTTTCAGGGATAAAATGGAGCGGAACTTAATCACGAGCGATCCGAATAAACGGCCTGTGTTTTGTCTATGCGACAAATTTTTGGCGCAATCTTCAAAACCGACCGGTGGCAGCAGCTAGATGACTCAATCACTTATCACAATTGCATACATCGCCGCGAGTGCGTTGTTTATTTTGAGCCTTGGGGGCTTAAGCCGGCAGGAGACGGCTCGGCGCGGCAATATGTACGGCATTGTCGGGATGCTGATCGCGCTCATTGCGACGGCGGCGGCGATGGATCTCGGCGGGCTGCCGGTGCTGATCGCGGCCTTGGTGCCGGGGCTTGTGATCGGCGCGATATTGGCGAGTCGTGTTCAGATGACATCGATGCCGGAGCTTGTCGCGATCCTTCACAGCTTTGTAGGCCTCGCGGCCGTATTGGTCGGCTTTGCCACGTATCTCGGCCCGCACCCGAAGATGTCTGCGGGAGAATCGCACCTTCACACTGCGGAGATCTTCATCGGAGTTTGTATCGGGTCGGTCACGTTCACGGGCTCGGTGATCGCGTTTCTAAAATTAAGAGGCTCGATGAGCGGTAAACCGCTTATGATACCGGGCCGGCATTTGATCAACAGCATTATGCTGATCGTTACGGTCGGACTCGGCGTCGCGTTCTTTATTTCGCCTGACACTCATTCGGGCCAGTGGCCGCTCCTTGCCGCGACGATTCTAACGGGCATTCTCGGCGTTCATTTCATTATGGCGATCGGCGGCGCGGATATGCCGGTCGTTGTTTCGATGCTCAACAGCTATTCGGGTTGGGCGGCCGCCGCCGCAGGTTTTATGCTCTCGAACGACCTGCTCATCATCACGGGCGCACTCGTCGGATCGAGCGGCGCGATCCTGAGCTACATTATGTGCAAGGGTATGAACCGTTCGTTCGTGAGCGTGATGCTCGGCGGATTCGGCACCGAAAGCGGAGCGGCGTCGGCGGGAAGTTCGGCTCCCGCGGGCGAGGTTCGCTCGGTCGATTCCGCAACGGCCGCAAATATGCTCGAGCAGGCGAAGAAGATCATCATCGTGCCCGGCTACGGCCTTGCCGTCGCACAAGCGCAGCATTCGCTCGCAGAGGTCGTCAAATTGCTCACGGCTGAAGGCATCGAGGTAAAATTCGCGATCCATCCGGTCGCCGGCCGCCTTCCCGGCCATATGAACGTCCTTCTCGCCGAAGCCAACATACCTTACGACATCGTCTTTGAGATGGACGAGGTCAACAACGAATTCGCCTCTACCGACGTCGCCTGGGTCATCGGCGCGAACGACATCGTAAATCCTTCGGCGATGGACGACCCGGCGTCGCCGATCGCCGGTATGCCCGTCCTGCACGTCTGGGAAGCTCGCGACGTAATTGTAATGAAACGCGGAATGGCCAGCGGCTACGCCGGCGTCGATAACCCGCTCTTCTACAAAGACAACACGCTGATGTTATTTGGCGACGCGAAGAAAGTGGTTGATGAGATTTTGGGAGCGATGCGGGCGTGAGTAGTATCGACACGTCGGGAAACTCGTCGCCTGGCTGATGGCATCATATGTCAGTTGCTATTATTTGGTAAGGTCATCAAAGCCAACCGATTGACGACCTTCCCGTTTTCAAGGTGTTGTTCGATGATCTCGGGGACGTCTTCGGGTTGGACTTGGGCGTAAAGTGTGCCGTCGGGGTGGACCATTACGGCGACGCCGATGGAGCAGAAGCCGATCGAGCCGCATTGCGTGAGCAGTACCTCGCCCATCGGGTTGCGCCCTTTCTTTTCTTTGCCCTGGCGAAGGTTCTTTTCGACGAGTATGCGGTCGAACTCCGAGAGCACGTCTTCGGCACCGACCTTCGAACAGGATTTGCCTGTGCACACGAAAACTTGGCGTTTTATCGGTGCCTTGATCATCGGAGCGAGCTTTTCGAGTTCTTCGCGGTCGGTAATAAATTTCGGCTTTCCCATATCTATTAAAAGGCTAACAGACGCGGCGGCGACAGGACAAAAGTTCGCGAGCCTTGCGGGAAGATTTTGCTAGGGCATCTCTATCGTCACTGTGATAGAATCACACCAATATAGCTATCGTTGTTTTTCGCTCTAACTAATGGCATCCGGCATTATCATCCACGTTACAGTCGGCCTTGAGAAACGAACCGAGTTCTTCGCGCAGGAGCGGATTCGGATCGGCTCGGACTCTTCGTGTGACATACAGATCCACACGTCGTCGGTCCGCGACGTGAACGTCTGGCTCGAGATCGAGAGCTCCGACGGGCAGTTCCGGGTGGTCGATTTTGCTCCCGAATTGGAGTTTCAGTTCAATGGAAAGCCGATAAGGCGGTACGTGCCGATCTCCGATGCCGACTCGATCGCGGCGCCGGAAAGCAGCATCTCGTTCGATTTCTTCTCGCTTGAGGCCAAGTCGGCGCTCATTACGACGAATCGCGAACAGCCGCACATTTCGCAGTTCATTGAGGATGCCGCGATCGAATCTTACGGTTCGGCGAAACGCGACGATGCGAAGGCGTTCCTGCGCGAGTTCACGCGCGAATTGACGCGAGAGATCTCGTGGACGACGAAGCTGATAACGCTTGTCATTGCTGTCGCCTTTCTGACCGGAATTTTGTACATCGGCTACGCCGTCAACAAGGAACTTCGGGAAGGCCGCGAACAAGCCAAGATCCAGAGCGAGACGATCAAGAAGCTTGAGGAGAAGCTCGGCCAGGCAAGCACGCAGTTGGGCGAACTCGACAAGAGCAACAAGGACATCATCAAGACCGTATCGCTGGCACCGAATCTACGCGTCGCATACGGGAACTCGATCGGTCTGATCGTCGGCGTCTATGACCTCGTCGATAAGCGGAACGGAAAGGTCCTGCGATACGCCGATCCGGCACTTTATCGCAGCCCGTACGAGCCGCAATCGCCCGAAAATCCTGACACCGCGCCGATGCGGCCGCAGGTCGGCGTTACGACCGACGGCAACGGCCCGACGGTTGAATACGACTTCATCGGAACTTGTTTCTACGTCGGCGAGGGCTACGTTGTAACGAATCGGCACGTCGTGCGTCCTTGGGAAGAGGACGACGGCGTCAAGCAAATGATGGCCGCCGGCAATGCGCGGGCTAGGGTCAAGAAACTTGTAGTTTACTTCCCCAACAACCCGCAGCCGTTCCCGCTGACCGTAAAAACGCTCGGCACACGCGAAGACCTTGCGGTCGGCTTTATCGATCCCGCGGCAATTCCCGAAGACCTGCCTGTCATCCCGCTTGATACCGACACTGCGTCCGTCGAGATCGGCAAGACGGTCGTTACCATGGGCTACCCGAACGGACCTGACAGGCTGCTCGCGATGGTTGACGACGCAGAAGCGCGGTCGATCAATCAGCGTTTCGGCAACTCGCGTCAAGACCTCATAAACTTCTTAGCTCAGTCGCAAAAGATCGTGCCGTTGACCACCCAAGGCTCGATCACAGACCTTGATTCTAAGCGTATCGTTCACGATGCACGCACGGCGGAAGGCGGCTCGGGCGCTCCGCTTTTTGGACAAAGCGGCGAGGTCATCGGCGTGAATTTTGGTGTATTTACGGAGAATACTGCTGCGAATATGGCAATTCCCGTGAGATTTGCGATCACGCTGCTCGAAAACGCCGGATGGAAAACACCCGATTCTCAAAACCAATCTAACTCAAATACGGCAAGTGCTGCCGCTAATGTCGCGAACACGACGGTCGCCAAAACCCGTTAGCCCGCGGGCGTCCCTTCGCCGTATTCCGCTCGATCCTGCTCGGCAAGCTCGGCGATGCGGTCCATCAAATGGTCTGCGATCTCCTTGTGCGTCCGCAGCCGATCCGCCTTCTCGTAAAATGACGTAAGATCGACCGTCTCGCCGAACCATATACGAACCTTTTCACCGCCGCGCCAATTGCCGACGATCTGCTTCGGAAGGTCGTTACCTAGCCCTGCGATAAAGACCGGGATCACCTGCGGCTGCGATGAATAAACGACCTTGCCAACGCCCGGCTGGGCAGGCAGCATATCATACGGCCCGCCTTCGAGGTTCCGTTTGCCTTCCGGGTGAAAGCCGATGACATTTGCTTCGCCCGTCGAACAAAGTTGGATAAGGCGCCGCAGCGAATATTTGTCGAATTCGCGCTTTTCGACCTCGCCCGCCTCGCGAAAGAACGGCGGATACATTGAGAACCAGCCCATTAGGAAGTTCACGATCCAACCCGTCCATCTGTCGTAAAAGAATTTTGCGCGGACAGGAAAGTAGAGCTTTATAGGCCCTTTTGTCCTTCGGAATAGCACGCTCGAGACCGTGTACATATCGAAGAACGATCGGTGGTTCGCCACCAAGAGGATGGGGCGTGTTCGATCGGCAGCCTCGAAGTTCTCGATGCCGCGCGGCTCCATCAAGTTGTAGGTCGCAAGAAATATCCAAAGCGACCCAATATGCCGCTGGAAGAACGTCATCAGGCGTTTCCAACGGCCCTGATTCATTCTGTGCGCAAGCCAAAAACCGCGCCGCTCGGCTGGGGAAAGCACGGAGATCTCGTCGTTTTCCGGGACGAGCGGCTCGATATACCGGTCGTGAATTTGCTCTAAGTTGCTATCGGGCATTTGCAGGGCGCAAGCCGATAAGTTTATCATTATCGACACCCCGAAAGGAAGATTGCCGCTCGTTCATCGGTTCAGAATGGACAAGGGTTGTTGTATTCATTGTTTTTGTAGGATAATCTAACTCGTTCTCATTTAATTTCACGAAGCTTGGTGTCTCCATTCGACGGGTCCGGTCAGTTCGCGTTTTTTCGCGGCAAAGCCTCAAACCTGGAGTTGGATTCACCACCTAAAAGGAGCAAAAAGTTTATGAACACGCATCGGATGTTTCGCGGAGTTCTGTCCCTTTCAATGATCCTCGCGTTTTTGGCGATAAGTGCATCGGCCCAACAGCTGATATGGACTGAGAACCAACAAGATCGTGCGGACATACCAACCGACAGAGCCGTTCTGAGGCCGTCTTACCCGACGGACTTTCGTCTTTACAACCTCAACATCGAACCGTTGAGGGATCAACTCTTCTCGGTCGTTGACCGTGCGAGCGGCCAATCGACCGTCATTTCGATACCGAATGCTGACGGCGATATGGAGCGATTCGAGGTCTATGAAGACTCGAACTTCGAGCCGGCATTGCAGGCCCGCTTCCCTGAGATACGCTCGTATTCAGGACGCGGACTGACGGATCAATTCTCGACCCTTAAACTCAGCATCTCGCCGCAGGGTATTCAGACCGTAGTGTTCCGCGCTGACGCACGCAACGAGTTCATTGAACCGTTCTCGGCAGATCATAAGGTCTATTCCGTATTTCGCGGCGATAGCGAAGCGAATAGCTCGCCTTGGAGATGTACGACCGGCGACGTCGGCCTTCTTACAGGTATCCGCGACAATTTCCGCTTGAACGGCGATGTCGCGAATCGCCCTGACAGCAACGCCGGACAGATCAAGACGATGCGTCTTGCTCAATCCTGCAACGGCGAATACTCGAACTTTTTCGGAGCGACAAGCGCCTCGCAAGTGGCGCTCGTCCTTGCCGCATTCAACGCGACGCTTTCGCGTTCGAACGGCGTGTACGAAAAGGATCTCGCCGTGCACCTCAACTTGATCGATGCAACGACCAACGTCATTTACTACAATCCTGCAACGGATCCATATACCGACTTGGATAGTTGGAACGGTCAGCTTCAGGCGACCTTGACGGCGAATATCGGTGAAGCGAATTACGATATCGGCCATATGTTCGGCGCATCCGGCGGCGGCGGAAACGCGGGTTGCATCGGCTGCGTTTGTGTCGATGGCCAGAAAGGCAGCGGCATCACGTCGCCGGCAGACGGCATCCCGCAGGGCGATAACTTCGATATCGACTATGTCGTTCACGAGGTCGGCCACCAAATGGGCGCGAATCATACTTTCTCGTTCTCGAATGAAGGCACGGGCCGAAACAAGGAAGTCGGTTCGGGCATCACGATCATGGGCTATGCGGGCATTACGCCCTACGATGTAGCACCGCACTCGATCGATACTTTCCACCAGACGAGCATAGAGCAGATCCAGCAGAACCTTGCCAACAAGACCTGCCCGGTTACGACCGTAATGACGCAGAATCATACGCCGGTCGTCGCTGCGGTGCCGAACGCCACGATCCCGATCAGCACGCCTTTCGCTCTGACCGGCTCGGCAACTGACCAGGATGGAGACGCTCTGACCTATCAATGGGAGCAGAACGACAACTCGAATACGTCCGGCAGCGGCAGTGTGGCGTCGCCCGGCAAGGCAACGGGTCCGAATTGGATATCGTTCTCGCCGTCCACATCAGGCACACGCTACTTCCCGAAGATGCAGACCGTACTCGCCGGACTCCTAGTTTCACCGACACTGCCCGGCGGCGACTCGGTTGCGAATACCGAAGCTCTTAGCTCTGTTTCGCGAACGCTCAACTTCCGCCTAACGGTTCGCGACAATAAACCGTATGTGCCGGGCGTAACTATCGGCCAGACACAGTACACGGACACTGTGGTCACGGTTAGCAACACCTCCGGACCTTTCAAGGTAACTTCGCCGAACACATCGATGCAGGTCGCGGGCGGCTCGGTTCAAACCGTTACCTGGAACGTCGCAAATACGACGGCGGCTCCGGTAAGCGTTGCGAACGTCAAGATCTCGCTCTCGACCGACGGCGGAGCGACCTTCCCGACGGTTCTTGCGGCCAGCACGCCTAATGACGGTTCTGCTGACGTAACGATCCCGTTGGGCGTTACTTCCCAGGCCCGCATTAAGATCGAAGCGGTCGGAAACATCTTCTTCGATGTTTCGGACGCGAACTTCTCGGTAACGGCGGCCGTGCGAGCGAAGTACGACTTTGACGGCGACGGCAAGTCGGACGTTTCGGTCTTCCGTCCGTCTGACGGCAATTGGCATATGCTGCGTTCAACCGCAGGATACGCCGTCGCTCACTGGGGGATTTCGGGCGATGTGCCCGTTCCCGGCGACTACGACAATGACGCAAAGGCAGACTTTGCGATCTTCCGTGCAGATGCGAATGCCGCGAATCCGGACTTCTACATCTTCAATAGCTCGAACTCGACCATCACGTTCCTCTCATTCGGCCTGCCCGGCGACGTTCCGGTAAGCGCCGATTATGATGGTGACGGCAAGACGGATGTCGGAGTTTATCGGCCGTCGGACGGCGGCTGGTATGTGCTGAAGAGCACGGGCGGCCTTATCTACACGACCATCCCGAACGCTGCCGGTACGATTCCTGCTCCCGGCGATTTCGACGGTGACGGCAAGGCCGACATTGCATACTATGTCGGTTCGTCGGGTTCGTTCACGTACCGACCGTCAAGCGGCGGATTCCCGACGACTGCGACCGGAATGGGAAGTTCTACGGACGTTCCCGTTATCGCAGACTACTCGGGAGACGGCAAGGCCGAGATCGCACTCTTCCGCACGCTGACCGGCGATTGGTTCATTTATAATCCGGCGGCAGGAACGAGTTCGACGACTCACTTCGGAATGGTCGGCGATATCCCCGCAACCGGCGACTATGACGGTGACGGCAGGAGCGACCTTGCGGTCTATCGCGCCGGCGTCTGGTATCTGCTTAGATCGACGGCCGGCTTTAGCGCCTTACAATTCGGCCTAAGCAACGATATCCCGATCCCGGGAAGATAGCTCAAACACCTTTAGCTCTCCGGCGGTCATTCGCCAGAGACATCATGAAAAAAGGCTGTCCGGAACGATAAGTTCCCGGACAGCCTTTTGTATTACCAGATCGGCGGCACCGACCGCCATCTGTTCTACTCGATGTTGAAATACCGTGCTTCGGGATGGTGCAGGACGATCGCCGAGGTCGATTGTTCGGGGTGAAGCTGAAACTCCTCGCTGAGTTCGACGCCGATCCTCGACGGATCGAGAAGATCGAATATCTTGGTCTGCTCTTCCAGATCGGGACACGCAGGATATCCGAAGCTGTATCGCGAACCTTGATAGCCTTGGTGAAAGAGCTTTGCGAGTTCCGGCGCGTCATTCCCGGCAATGCCAAGTTCCTCGCGGATCCGCTTGTGCCACATTTCTGCGAATGCCTCGGCAGATTCGACCGAAAGACCGTGGAACCGAAGATAATCCGTGTAATTGTCTGCGGCGAAAAGCGTAGCCGAATACTCGCTCGCCCTGCTTCCCATCGTTACTAGGTCGAAAGCAACTACGTCCATTTTCCCCGAATCGACCGAAGCAAAATAGTCAGAAAGGCAAAGATTCTTGCCACCGCGCTGTTCAACAGGCTGCCGCGGAAAGCTAAATCGGAGACGCTCCGTCTGCTTATCCTCATTAAAAATAACGAGGTCGTTCCCTTCGGACTGACACGGAAAATAGCCGTAAACGACCCGCGCTTCTAGAAGTTTATTTCGGATCGCATCCGCCTTCAGTTCTTCAAAACGCGGTCGAACCTCTTCGGCAATGATCTTTGCGTAATCATCGGGCTTCATCCGGCCTTGTTTGTATTGCCATTGCCCTTTGAAGAGAGCAGTTTCATTCACAAAATCGAAGATCTTTGTAAGGTCCTTGATCTCAACGACCTTCGAGCCGTAGAACGGCGGTGTCGGGATCGGTACATCCTGCGAGATCTCCGAACGCGTCGTGTGCGAGGTCGAACCGCTTGCACGCTTTCGGACCTGCTCGGCTGCGTTCACGCCCAACTTCGCGTCTTCGCCGACGAGATCTTCGTTATCCGAAGGTGCCTGATCGGGCCCGCTCTTTGAGGCATCTGCTCCGACCGCCGCCCTATTAGCCCTTTCGGCGCTGTCTGCGACGAGTGCCTCGCCTGAGGTGAGTTTGTCCATCGCATGCAGGCCGTCAAAGGCGTCGCGTGCATAGAACAATTCGCCTTCGTAAAGCGGGATCAGATCCTGATCGACGTAGCGGCGATTAAGTGCGGCGCCGCCGAGGATGACCGGAGCGTCGATGCCTCGCGAGTTCATAAGCTCGAGGTTGTCGCGCATCACGAGAGTTGATTTTACGAGCAGGCCGCTCATTCCGATAGCATCGGCTTTGGATTCTTGGAACGCGCCGAGAATGTCGTCTATCGGCTGCTTAATGCCGAGATTTACGACCTTATACCCGTTGTTCGTCAAGATAATATCGACAAGATTCTTACCGATGTCGTGAACATCGCCCTTTACTGTCGCAAGCACAAGAGTTCCCTTTTCGATTCCCTCAACGCGGTCAAGAAGAGGCTCGAGGAACCTTACCGCGGCCTTCATCGCCTCTGCGGACTGCAAAACGAAGGGTAACTGCATCTGCCCTGACCCAAATAGTTCGCCGACGGTCTTCATACCGTCAAGCAGAATATTGTTGATGATCTCAAGCGGTGGATACGTCTCGAGCGCGAGCTTGAGAGCGTCTTCAAGCCCGATCTTTTCGCCCTCTATAATGTGTTCTTTGAGGCGCTCTTCGATCGGAAGATTCGAGATATCGGGCTTGATCGACTGAGCCGTTTTGCCTTCGAACATCGTGGTGAACTCGACAAGCGGATCGTACAAGCAGACGCCGCCTTCGATCTTTCGGCGGTCGTAGATCAGATCGCGAGCCGTGTCGATCTCGTGCTCGTTGAATCGAATAAGCGGCAGTATCTTCGAAGCGTTGACGATCGCGGAATTCATTCCGGCCTCGACCGCATCGTGCAGGAATACGGAATTGAGCACGATCCTAGCGGCGGGGCTTAGCCCGAACGAAATATTCGAGACGCCGAGGATAATGTTCGCCTCGGGCATCTCCTTACGTATCTGCTTGATCGAATCTATCGTCTCTGCGGCGTTCCTGCGATCTTCCTCGATACCGGTCGAGATCGGAAGGGCAAGCGGATCGAAAAAGATATCGTGAGCCGCCAGGCCGAATTCCGTCGCCTGCTTGTACGCGCGTCGAGCGATCTTGAGCTTGTCTTCGGCGGAGCGTGCCATTCCCGTCTCGTCGATGAGGCCAATTACGATGCTCGCGCCGAACTCTTTCGCAAGTTCGAGAAGCTTGATGAAACGCTCTTCGCCGTCCTCATAATTCGTCGAATTGAGGATCGATTTGCCGCCCGCGTGTTCGAGGCCGGCCTCCATCTTTTCCCACTCCGTCGAATCGAACATCATCGGGATCTTGACGTTCGTTACGAGCCTTTTCGCAAGCTCGTGCATATCGGCAACGCCGTCGCGGCCGACAAAATCAACGTTCACGTCGAGGATGTGCGCACCCTCTTTTTCCTGCGATTTTGCCAAGTTCACGAGTCCGTCCCAATCCTCTGCGTCGAGCAGGTCGCGCATCTTCTTCGAACCGGAAGCGTTTACGCGCTCACCGACGATCAGGAACGAGGCGTCCTGCGTGTATGGCTGTTGAAAATAGATCGACGACGCTGACGGGGCGAGCGACGCGGTTCGCTGTTTTGGCGAAAGGCGGCCGAGTCGTTCGACGAGCAGCTTTATATATTCGGGCGTCGTTCCGCAGCAGCCGCCGACGATATTCGCTCCGAAATCCTTCGAAAATGCTTCGACTTGAGTTGCAAAACTCTCCGGAGTTTCGTCGTAGAATTGCTTCCCGTCCTTAACCTCCGGCAAACCGGCATTCGGCATAATGCTCACTGGAAGCGGCGAATTCTCACACAGATGGCGGAAACTGTCCGTCATATGCTTCGGCCCCGTCCCGCAGTTCATACCGATGACATCGATCGGAAACGGTTCAAGTGCGGTCAATGCGGCGCCGATCTCCGTGCCGTTCAGCATCGTGCCGAAAACCTCGATCGTCACTTGCGCGATGACAGGAATTCGCGAGCGTGTCTTCGCGAAATGGTCGAAGATCGCCGCAAGTGCAGCTTTTGTCTGGAGCAGATCTTGACAAGTTTCTACGATCAGCACATCGCTGCCGCCGTCAACAAGACCGCGAACCTGCTCTCGATAGGCGTTTTTGAGATCGCGATAAGTAATATGCCCGAGCGTCGGAAGCTTCGTCCCCGGCCCGATCGACCCGGCGACGAATCGCGGATGGTCGTGTGTCGTGTAGTCGTTCGCAAGACGCTTTGCGAGACTCGCGGCCCTTTTATTGACATCGTAAGTCTTGTCCGCGATTCCGAATTCCGTCAGAACGACTTCGCTGCCGCCGAAGCTGTTCGTCTCGATCACGTCGCAACCGATATCGAGAAAGCTCGTGTGAACTTTCTCTACCGCATCAGGCCGCGTGTAGAGCAGATTCTCCGAGCAATTCTCGAAATTCGGGCCGCCCCAATCATCTATCGAGAGATCCATCGCCTGCAGGCTCACGCCCATCGCACCGTCAAAAACGACGATCTTCTCACGCAAAAGTTCTAAAAAATCTTTGGTCATTTCTGCATTATCGAGCTGGAGACGTCGAATCTTAAGATCATCGCGGTAATTCCGCGAACTCAAACTCGACTCTTAAAATAAAAAACTCTGTACAGCATTTGCAGCACAGAGTCTTAATAAAAATACTGATCTCTCTGCTGTTTAGCCGGTTGTTTTACGTGGCCGCAAGTCGCAATAACTCACCACTCTAAATTATTGATTTTACGGCGAAATAGGCACTTCGTCAACTTGCGGGCGGCTATCTCGACGCCGTCGGTGTTGCTATCGGCGAAGGACATTGTTTATAATTTCGTTTCGCACATTGTGCGATCGCTTTTCTTTGTTCACACGGCGCCTTCGTCTATCGGTTAGGACGTAAGATTCTCATTCTTGAAAGACGGGTTCGATTCCCGTAGGCGCTACCACCTTTAGTAAAATGGTAAATGTCAAAAAGCAAAACCAGAGCTTGCTTTGACCTTTGCCATTTTTCCGTTAGCTTAAAAATTATGATCGTTACAACCGGAATGGAGATCGAAGGTCGTCGGATCAACCTGTATCTAGGCGTAGTTCGCGGTATCGTAGTGCGTGCGACCGGCATTGGACGCGGCATCATCGGCGGTTTAAAATCACTCGCGGGCGGCAATATCGAGGAGTGGGCCGAGGTTTGCGAGCACGCTCGTATGGAGGCTTTCAATCGAATGGTGCAGCACGCTCATGACATCGGGGCCGACGCGATAATCGCAATGCGGTACGACGCGACGGAGTTCGGTCAGGGTTCGACCGAGGTTCTGGCATACGGAACAGCCGTTAAACTTGGCTGATTCCCCGAAATGCCTGCGAACCTTTTGACCGGATTTTGAATCTCTCTTGTCGAGGCCTTTTTGGCTCGTATCACACATTTAGGAGAGATCAATGAGAGGAATCACACGTTCGCTGCTTATCGTCGCGATCGCCGGAATGGCGGTCTTTGCGATCGCTTGTCCCGAAAAAAGGAGCATTGCGGAGATCAATGCGAACCCTTCGCGATATCAGAATAAAGAGGTCGGCCTGATCGGGACGGTTACCGACAGCTACGGGCTTTCCATTCCCGGCACGGGCATTTCGGGCGGTGCGTACAGGCTGGACGATGGCACCGGCACGATCTGGGTAATTACAGACGCCGCCGTTCCGTCGAGAGGATCGCGGATCGGCATCCGAGGCAACGTCGGGACCGGCATCAACTATAAGGGCAGGAATTACGGCCTCGGCATTTACGAAAAGGAACGCCGATACAAAGGGCGCTGATCGACAAGACATCTCTCCTCTTCTATGCGTAACCTGATCGAAGGCTTCGGCCGAAAGTTTGACCGGATCGATCTAGAAACCCGCGGTCTGCTCGGACTGATCCCTGCCGACCGCATTTTTTCGACCATCGGCACGGTCGAACTACCACATATGTGCGTCGGCACGTGCCTTTTACGCTCTGCCGCAGCGGTCGAGCAGACATTCGGCGGAATTACGACGCGTCTCTGGGACGACCCGTTCGAATGGACGCTGCCCGAAAAGCTTTCGACGCCCGAGCTGATAACTGAATACCTCGATGAGGTCGCAGAAACGCGGCGTCACGGCCTTGCGTTTCTCGCCTCCGACGACGACCTCTCGCGCGAACTTCCCGCTCCGGAAAAGCTCACTTCGATCTTCGATCTACTCCTTGAAACTACGGCGACCGCCGATCATTATCTTGGCCGGGCGGCGGCGATCTATCAGCTTCTGACGGGCGAAAAAGTCCGCAGAAGGTGAAATTCTTTTTGGCGATAGAACATTTTCGTGGCAAAATTCGTTTAATCAGTCGCGTTGCCTGAGACTAAAACGAGCCGAACGACATATAGATGCATTGCCCTAGCTGCGGACAGCAACAAGCTTCAGAAGAGACCAAATTCTGCTCACGGTGCGGATTGCCGCTTTCGCTCGTCGCGGAGGTCGTCGCTCAGGGCGGTTATCTGCCGCAATTGGCACAGCTTACGGAAAAGCCGCCTCCGAAGTTCTTCAACAAGAAGAATGGGGTTTTCTTTTCGATAAGTTGGTTCGTTTTCTTTACGATGTTCGCGACGTCATTCTTTGGGATTTTGAATGGCCCGGACGAATTGATCGCGCTGATGGCGATAACGGGCGTTTTCGGTTCGATGTTATGGCTTCTCGGCTCACTCATCTTTTTGCAGAGTTCGAAGCCCGCCTGGGCGACGGGCAAACCTGCGTTTCACTCGGCGCCTCTGCCGATGCCGGCGACGCTTCACGGCCGCCAGACCGCAACGGCTTTGCCTCCGCAACCGGCGGACGCTTACCGTGCCCCCGGCGTCGGGGCGTGGCGTGATACCAACGACCTACAGCCTACAAGCGTTACCGAAGGCACGACACGGCTGCTCGATCAGGAAGAAGCGAAGAAATTCCCTCAGTAGCCGACCGCGAGGCCGTCGCCCCTTGAGTCTATCGCGCCGAGACGCACGCCTTTCTCGTCTATCATCAAACCCGTAGCCGATGCAACCCAGCTCGGCGCCGCCAATCTGTGGCCATATGCTTTTAAGATCGCGGTCGTATCCGGCGAAAATCCGACCGGTTCGGTCGTGAGTGTATCGGGCAGCCATTGATGGTGAATGCGCGGAGCGTCTATCGCTGCCTGTATGTCCATACGGTGATCGATGACGTTGAGTACGGTCTGGAGGACAGCCGAAATGATCCGCGGGCCGCCGCGTGCGCCGACCCCGAACCACACGGAGCCGTCGGGCCGCAGGACGATCGTCGGCGTCATCGATGAGAGCGGTCGCTTACCGCCTTTCACGGCATTTCGCTCGCCTTGAATGAGGCCGAACATATTCGGCTCGCCGGGCCTTGCGGCGAAATCATCCATCTCGTCGTTGAGCAAAACGCCCGTCCCTTTTGCCGTGACCTGACTGCCGTAAAGGTCGTTGATCGTGTAAGTATTCACGACCATCGTCCCGTCCTTGTCCACAACGGCGAAGTTCGTCGTGTCCATCGACTCACGGCCTGTCGGTTCACCATGGCCGACGTCTTTGCTGTTCGAAGCATTATCTTTCTGAATGGACTCGCGGCGTTTCGCTGCGTACGATTTCGAGATGAGTGCCTCGGTCGGAACATCCGCAAAGTCGGGATCGCCCATAAATTCCGCACGATCGGCGAAAGCCCTGCGCATCGCTTCGGTTAGGTAATGATATTTTTCAGCAGAATTATACTGCATCTTCGCGACATCATAGCCTTCTAGAATGTTCAGCGCCTCTAGAAGCACGATGCCCCCGGAACTTGGCGGCGGCATCGAGATGAGCTTATATCCACGATAATCGCCGACGAGCGGTTCGCGTTCCTTTGCCTGATAATTCTTTAGATCTTCGAGCGTGATAAGACCGTTATTCGCCTTCATATCGGCGGCGATAAGCTGCGCGGTCCTGCCGGTGTAGAATTCGCGTGCACCGAGCCTCTCGACCCGGCCGAGGGTAGCGGCGAGATCCGGCTGTTTGAAAAGATCGCCTTCGTTGAAGAACTTTCCATTGTTCAAAAATATTCTTTTGCTCTCGGAGTATTTTGAAAGACCGTCGGAATAGCCTCTAAAAAGCCGTGCGAGACGATATGAAAGAACATAACCGTTGGCCGCCAAACGGCGTGCCGGTTCTACAAGATCGCTCCATTTAACTTTGCCGGATCCGTATTTTTTAAATGCAAGTTCAAAGCCCGCAAGCGTTCCGGGGACTCCCGAGGCACGGTACCCGATGGTCGATGAGCCTTCGCCTTTTATGAGTTTGCCGTCGGGTCCGACGAACACGTTTCGCGAAGCGGCGGCAGGAGCCATTTCGCGATAGTCGATCGCATAGCTGCCGCCCTTGCTGTCGTGTATGACCATAAATCCGCCTCCGCCGATGTTTCCGGCTTCGGGATAGACGACAGCGAGAGCCAGTCCGACGGCGATCGCGGCGTCAACGGCATTTCCGCCCTTTTTCAGGATCTCGACGCCGATACGGGACGCAAGTTCGTGTTGAGAGACGACCATCGCGTGCTTTCCTCGCACGGGATCGGGCCAAGCAGCATAGACGGTCGCTGAGGGGAAAATTGCAGCCAAGACGCTCACGATCGCGAGGATCGCTACGAAGCCGAAAGACCGGATTCTGATTTGCATACAACGAATTTACCAGATTATTCCAAATGACGAAAAAATCTACCGCGTTTCGCTCCGGCGCACTTCAATCAACGCCGCAAAAGGTTTATATTCGTAAAGTCGCATAAGCGGGCAAAATGGCAACCTGCGAGCCCGCATCTTAGTTCGAATGACAGACGACGGTAGTAGATCGCAAAATGAACCTTCGCAGCGTATCTCCGAAGAGTATCGCGCTCAATCTGCGCAAGATACCGTCGCGCCTTCGCCGAAGCCTTCCTGAATATCGCTTTTTTGCCTACCTTGCCGTTCTCGGCCCCGGAATAATCGCCGCCGCATCCGGCGACGAGGCGAGCGGCATCGCTACGTATTCTTCTGCCGGGGCAGATTACGGATACACGCTTTTGTGGACGTTCATCCCGATGACGGTGTTTTTCATCGTTGCCCAAGAGATGTGCGTTCGAATGGGCGTCGTAACGGGTCAAGGCCTAGCCGATCTGATCCGCGAGCAATTCGGCGTGCGTTGGACGGCCCTCGTGATGCTCGCGCTCCTGATCGCGAATTTCGGAATCATCGTCGCGGAATTTGTCGGCATCGCCCAAGCGTCAGAGCTTTTCGGCATTTCGCGTTACATCAGCGTCCCGTTAACCGCCGTCGTGATCTGGCTCTTGGTCGCCCGCGGAACTCCAAAACGCATCGAGCAGGTCTTCCTGCTGATGGCTCTCGTGCTGCTCGGGTATATTGTCTCGGCTATCGCCGCGAAACCTGATTGGGGCCTCGTTGCGAAAGAATTCGTATCGCCGACATTCCACGTCGAATCCGGTTATCTATTCACAGTTATGGCGTTGATCGGCACGACGATCACGCCCTTTATGCAGGTTTTCGTACAGAGTTCGGTCGTTGAGAAGCGCCTTGATAAAGAGGATCTTAATCTTGCGCGGGCGGACGCGATACTCGGCGTAGTTCTTGCAAACCTTGTTGCGGTCTTCATCCTGATCTCAACGGCCGCGACGCTCCACGCATCAGGTATAAAGCTCGAAACTGCCAGCGACGCGGCAAAAGCCCTCGTTCCGTTCGTTGGAGATTACGCTGAATGGCTCTTCGGTATCGGTCTATTCGGGGCGTCGATGCTTGCAATGGGCGTTCTTCCACTTGCGACCGCATACAGCCTGAGCGAGGCTTTGGGCTTTGAGAAAGGCCTTGCCCGCTCGTTTCGCGAGGCGCCGATCTTCCTCGGTATCTTTTCCGGGCTGATCGTGCTCGGCGCGGCAGTCGCCCTGATCCCGAATATTCCGCAATTCACCTTGCTGCTCTTTACGCAGTGCGTGAATGGAATGCTTTTGCCGATCTTGCTTATCGCGATCGTAATTCTCTGCAATAATCGCGAGATAATGGGCGAATACAGAAACCGCTTTTTCCACAACGTCCTTGCGTGGGGTACGACCGTGATCGTTTCGGTACTCTCGATCCTGTTGATAGTAAAAACGATTGCTGATATTTTTAGCCGAAGATGACGTCGTCGGAAGTTTACAAAAAGGCGATCTCGCTGACCGTGTTCGTCGCGGTTGTCGGAACGATCCTAAGTCTGATGAGCCTTTCGGATGAGAGGATCGAGGCCTTTCTAACCGGCCAGGGCTTGCCGACGTCGGCGATCATTACGATAACAAAGATCGTAACGATCATCCTGTCAATGTTGATCGTGATCGCGATCGTACGGTTCGCGGCATTCCTGATGATGCGTTCGGCGGTTCGACGTTCGGCGCAGCCGGGCGTTTCGTCGCTCCTCAAAACGGTACTGTCCATCGTCGTTTACATCATCGCGTTCGTTCTTATATTCCAGAATCAATATCAGGAAGTTCAGCTTTCCGCGCTCTTCACCGGTTCGACGATCGTCGGTATCGTTGTCGGTCTCGCTTTGCAGGACACTCTCGGGAACCTTTTCGCCGGCATCGCTATGCAGGCTGACCAACCGTTCCAAGTCGGCGACGTGGTATCCATCCAAAATCGCGGAATGGGCGTTGTCGAGGGCGTTTCGTGGCGAGGCGTAAAGATCCGCACGTTTCAAAACAAACTCCTGATCATCAGTAATTCCGTACTCGGAAAAGAGACGATCGAGGTCGCTCCGCGTGATAATCTGAACGCCCGCGTCGTCTTTTTTAACACTGCATACTCGTATTCACCCTCCCGAACGAGCAACGTCGTGCGCGAAGCTCTGCGCTTTACCGAGAATATCTCTCGAAAACGGCATCCCGTTGTTCGGATCCGCAATTTCGGCGAAAGCAGCATCGACTGGGAAGCGAAATACTGGATCGAGGATTACACACGGCACGCCGATACCGACGCGCTTGTAAGAGAACGTATCTGGTATGCGTTCCAACGCGAAAAGATCGAGTTTGCATTCCCGACGCGGACGCTCGTAAATCAGGAAGCCCCGGCCGATATGCCGCTCGAAGAAAAGGTTACGCGGCGTTCCGTTCAGCTTGCGCGCATTCCCGTATTTGCGCCGCTCTCGGAGGCCGAGATCGAACGGCTCGCAAGTACCTCAAAAACTCGGGTCTATGCGGCCGGTGAATCCATCGTCGAGCAGGGCGCGGAAGGCACCTCGATGTTCGTCATCACCCGCGGTTCAGTGAACGTAGTGCTGCGACGCGGACAGCGCACGGAAATCATCAACTCGCTCGGCGAGGACGATTTCTTCGGCGAGATGAGCCTTCTTACCGGGCAACCGCGTTCGGCGACCGTAGTTGCGACGAGCGAGACGGAGGTGCTCCAGATCGGCAAGCGGGCATTGAAACCGATCCTGGAGAATAATGAAGCGTTAGTCCTAGCAGTTTCCGATCGGATACAGGAACGCCTGAAGAAACTTAGTGAAAATGAGGTTGTAGTGGGTGAACTTCAAGAAGCGGACGCAAAATCGACGGGAATGATCCGCTCGATCCGCAAATTCTTTGGTCTAAAAGGGCAAAAGGGCGACTAAAAGTTGAGAAAGCCTAACCATCCTCGCCTTCTTTTGCGGCTTCCTTTTCTTGAGCGGCTTTCTTCGCTTTCGGCTCTTTGGCCGCTTCTTTCTTCTCAGCGCAATCGGCCTGAGCCTTACGTCCGAGATCGTTGATTGCCTCGACCGCCTTGTTGAACGCCTTCGACGAATTATCTACGACATAGTTGATCGTCTCGCCGAGCGTTACGGCCTCCATCTTAAAAAGCCTTGAGAATTTCTCGTCAAGCGGCAGAGCGTCGAACTCAGCCTGAAAAGCGTCCTTGCTTTTGGATGATCCTGCTTCGGTCTTTTCCTTTTCACTCATCTTCTCTATAGCTCCTGTTGTTTCTCGACGGGAAAATTCGAGGTTATGACCTTAATTACGATACGGCGAAGCAGATTGTTCCGTACTTTGGCCGGTGTCACCGTCCACTAGGCATTTCCGACGGTCGTTTTTACGCGTACGCGGGGTTGCGCCCCTGAAGGCGCGGCCGGAGCAGAATCTTTCTTCATACTGCATTCGCGGCACGTTCCCCAAAGCCGAAGGCTGTGGTGAGTGGGCATAAACCCGAATTTCGCCGCCGCCAGATCTTGAAGGTGCTCGATCTCTTCGGAAACGAATTCGATCACGAGGCCGCAGCCGGTGCAGATCATATGATCGTGATGAGCATGGTTGTAGTGGTGTTCGAAATAGGTCTTGTTGTCGCCGAACCGTACCTCGCGCGCAAGTCCTGCTTCCGTCAAAAGACGCAGGGTTCGATATACAGTCGTATGACCGACCGACGAATCCTTTCTCTGAACGAGCCGATGCAGATCCTCGATGGTCAGATGCTCTTCCGTCCCGAGAAAGGTCTCCATGATCAACTCACGCTGATCGGTTCTACGCAGTCCCGCCGCTTGAATGTATTCGAGAAAGATCGTCCGCTCGTTCGCAAATTTGTCCTTAGCCTTCGACATCACCCTTGTATTTAGATGTTATCACTTCGAGCGAAGGATTGCTGTTATAGCTTGAATATCCTCTTCGGAAATTCCTTTTTTCCTTGCAAGATCGAGCGAACGAAGTCCGAGAAGGCAATATATTTCGGCAAGATCGGGATGTGCAGAACTGCGGATCGCGTGAAGATTCTTCTCGATGGTCTCGCGGTCGCCGCGTGCAAATGGCCCGGTGAGGGCGTCTTCCGGACTGTAATGTTCGAGATTTGCGGCTGTGCTGACAACGAGCGGACCAAGCACTTTGCGGGCTTCATCGGTTGAGACGCCGCATTCAGCCAAGAGTTCTACGCTTGCTGAGAATAAAGCCGCGATGTGCCCTGCGGACATCACTGCGGCCGCGTGGTAGAGTGCCTTTTTGTCGGGCGCGATCTTAAAACTTCGTCCGCCTAGCACATCTACCAGTTCTTTTGCGGCGACGCACGCCTTTTCGTCACCCTCGATGCAGAAATAGCCGGAAGCAAGGCTTTCAGCGCCGGCTGCAGGGTCGCTCACCGAGACGAGCGGGTGCATCGAGCCGATCGACGCGCCTGCTTCGCGGAGCGGAGCGAGAACTTCGGATGACCTGGAACCGCTCGTATGAAGGACGACGCAGCCCGGCCGCAAGTGGCTTTTCACTGTGTTCGAAGCCACCTCGATCTGAGAATCTCTGACCGAAATGATCGCGACTCCAAAGAATACGTCATCATTCCTTATCGGCCGCGGCAAAAGTCCTTCAACAGGTTCGCGTTCGGTCGTTCGTGAAATGATGCGGGCCACCGGCGACCATTTGCGCGCAAAGGCAAGGGTCAGTGCCCTGCCGATACGTCCGTCGCCGATGATGTCTATCTGTGGTTTCACTACCCGAAGATAATAGCAGAGAACTTAGGTCAGCGAATCAATGATCGCGTCGATCTCTGATGGTTCGGGAGTAAATGAGGTCAAGTCGCCAAGTTCGCCTTCAGGCGAAAGAATGGGCTTTAGTCCGCGTAAGATCTCCAGTTCGCTTTCGGTAAAGCGTCGAAGGTCTCTCTCGTTCTCGATGAGTTTCTTCAATGAAGCCCCATCGGCCTTTGCGTCGGCCTGCGAGGCGACGTCTGAAAGGTCATCAAGACGGACACGCAGAGAACGCCGATACTCGAATAGCGCGGTGTTGATCATCTGCCAGAGATCGCGGGGCTTTTCCTCAATCTTTTCGGCGTCAAGGAGCGAAAAGCCGCATCCGCAACCAGGCGAATCGAGCAATTCCCGTTCGACATCGCGGTTGCAATCAAGCCGCTTTAGAGCGTCGAACGCTCCGCCGACATACATCCGGCGCGTCGCGTCGAAAGTCGGCACGCCCGACAGCGTTTCAAATTCCCACCAAACGTCGGTTTTCTTGACTTGCAGAAGTTTCTCACGAATATCCGCCTCGGCAGGCAAAGCGTTATGCAGATCGACAAAATTCCGCGAGTAGAGCTTGTGATAACGGCTCCACTGATTCGCGATGATACGCGAGGCTTCAGGATCGTGGTCATTCACATCCGAAGTTGCCATTTCCCAAAGATATGCCCGCAAATTATCTATCTCCGGTTCTCCGGTCAGCTCGCTTCTTGAAAGGTACGAGACCGCTTTTTCCCGCATATCGCAACCGGACAGGAATTCTTCGATGAGGTGAATATCCTCAGTACGGCGCGAGAACTCGCCTTCCTGATCGGCAAAGGCGTCGGCGATGCGCGTTAGGCAGTCTTCGCACGACAATTCGTCGGCAAGCAGCCCGTCGATGCTGGCCGCAACGGAATCGAAAGTCTTTATCGATGACGAAGCCCGCCAAGTTCTCGTCGTGAGCAAGCAATCATCCACCTCGGCATATCTCGCCGCAATGCCGGACGTCCGCCATTCGGTCTGCCAAGTCTTCAAGGCTTCCTTGACGGCTTCTGCATCACTCTCTCTCGACACCGAGAGCGTCTCGCTCGCCCCCGTGACCAGATGCAGCCAGCGGCCGAGGCGTTCGACCGAGATACCTGAACCTATCGGCCGCGCGACCGCGACGATGTCGTCCCAGATCACCTTCAGATCGAGCGAGCGGTAGTTGATGCGATCGCCGCGCGTCGTTACGAACTCGATCATCCGGGCCGCGACCATCGCGGACAGAATCAAGTGTACGGATTCAGAGACAAGGCCGTATGGCTCGCCGCCAAGCGCTGCACGAATGGTCGCTATATTCGCAGATGTATCCGCAGCGGCATCGACAGTCTCGACCACAATCCGAACTGTTTCAAGCCGACGAAGTTCTTCCGCAGTGCCCGGCGTCGGGCCACTTTCGCCCCTTGCCGCGATCCCTAAAGGAAGGCAGCAGTCAGCCGCGAGACGCAACAGATTCTCATCCGAAGTTCCGGAGCCGCTGAAGAAGCCCGATACGATAGAGGACACTTCCTTCGGCCCGACGACATGCGGGAATATCGGATGCTCCGGATATTTTGTCTCAAAAAGCGGCTCCAGCATAATGCTGAAAACCTGCGATAGCGACGGCGCTCCGCGTGCGTCTTCCGTAAGGTTGTACTCAAAACCACCAATGGAAAGCACGGCCTGATCGAGGAATATCCGTTGGAACGCCTTTGCCGTTGACGAGGCATGAGTCTGGATGGCTGCGGCAAGATGCTCTTTGTGTTCGGTCCGGATCTCGGCATCGTTCAGAAGAAGCCAATACCGAGCGAACGCGTCGCGATCACCGGCAACGATCTCTCCCGGGATCCAACCAACCGACATCGGATGAGAGGACGCCGCCGAACTCGGATCTGAAGCGACGATCACGGTCCAATCGGCCGCATCTGACAATGAGGGCGGCTCTACGCCCGGCGAAAAATTCCAGACAAGTTCTCCCTTTCGGACGCCGCCGCGCCATAGGAGATACGCGTCAGCTCGGTCGCCGCTAACGTCCGAACCTTCGGGCGAAAATGAGAAGTCGGGGAATCTTTCCGAAAGGAGCCGTTTTAGGAGCGCATCGATCTGAGCGGGTTCAACTCTCTCTGCGGCAGCCTGAAGAGCGCTCTTGAGGCCGTCCTTCGCATCGAGGCGGAAACTGTAACGACTCTTTCCCGACGAATCGGGTTCGGTCTTTATGCCGTCCGGTGCCGCCGTACCGAAAGCGGCAAGCACATTCTCAATGTCCCCGATCGCAGCCGACGGGTCCGCCTCGTCGAAGATGAGCATCGAGGCGCCGATCTCGGCCGCCGTCGATCCTTCTTCGCTGAGCGAGAAGAGCATCATCCCTTTCAGGATCAGCTTTGCGTGGAGGCGCTTTACGACGGGCTGTTTGGCAACGACCTCATTGTTCAGACGGTCGTAGATCTCAAAAGCACCGGAAAGGACATCGATCTTTCGGAGGCTATCTTCGACACTGTCAAAAACCTCGTCCGGAGCGATCAGCGAGTTCGCGGGCCTTCCCATGATCCGCGCGCCGGCTTCGGACGCGAAGCCGAGCAATGCGAACTCGTGCAGATAAAGGCGAACGAACGGGGCGATCTCCATGATCGCCGGGTGCAGCGGGAAGAGTGCCGAAAAACGCTGTTCGCTCCATCTGAATCCCGGCACAACGGCTCGGTAGTAGTTAAATATTTCGTGAATTACCGAGTTCGAGCGCGGGAATTTCGGGAAGATGTGGGCATCGACGATCTTGTATAGATGTTCGAGGTCTAGGTAATCGATCGCGAACGAACGTGTGATCGCGGCATTCGCTCCATCGGCGCCGGCAATGTCATCATCAAGCGCAACGCCGACAAAAAAGCCCTTTTTCTTGGCGATATCGGCGATCTCGCCAAGCTCTTGTCCGTCATCGCGACTCACGCGCTCAGACCTGTCAAGCGAGGTATCGATCAATACTACGAGGGAAGCGTCGGCGGCGGATGTTTGTGCAGCCTCGATGAGTCCCGCTATATTCGATCCCAAAACGGCTCTGGAAATGCCGGTCGCATCGGAGATTCCGGATCGGAGTTCCGCGACTAGAGTTTCCTCGGTTCCTCTATGTGCCCAAACGACCGTAAATTTGCGGCGGCCGAGGGCGTGGGCGGCACTATCAACGTGCGGATCGCCGGCACGCGATCTAAGATCGGCGATCCCGATGATCGCCCCAAACGTATTCAGAAAGTGGCTCTTTCCGACACCTCGAAAACCTGCGAGCGCATTTGCCGCACCATTTCCATCAGAAACACGGCCTGCCTTCTCGATCCATTTTGCCATCAGATCGGAAGTTACGTCCGTGAAACGATAGCTCGCGAGCGCTTTTGCGGGTTCGCGCACAAATTCGTAATTGCTCGAATATTGCCGAAGCTCAACTAGATCTTTTACCTTCTGTTCAATTCGCTTCATAGAGAAAAAGGAGGTGCAGGCAAGAAAGCACGCGCGGGAAGAGCGAGGCTCAAGCATATTTTAACAAGTTTGTGCAAAGAAATGAAGATATTCTTTTTCATTTTTTTGTCCGAAGCTTAAAAAAGTTGTGATTTTCTCCGTTACCGCCGTGGTCTTCGCAACTTATCAAGAAATTCGTGCATCTTAATCTACGCGTGGTAAAGTCTATTTATACTTAAGATCCCCCGGCAGAAAGGCGGTTTTTCAGGAGGCGTTTCGATGTCAAACAGCAAGTTTAGGACGGCAGCGGCATTTATTGCCGCATTTAGTATTTGGACGGCCGTCGTCGGCACGGTCCCGGTCGGCGTTTACGGCCAAACGGTCGAGAAACCGGCGGCAAAGGCGGATGACTCAAAAAAGGCCGCCGACCCGACGCCTACGCCAACTCCGGCCCCGCCACATTCAACCGAGGCACTTTCAACGAAAGACGATCCTTCGCAGATCGGCAAGCGCAACATCAACGGCGGTGCCGATAAATTATTCGGCTGGCTCGGCGGTTCGCAGGAGAAAGAGGTGGCGATCGGCCGTCGTCTTGCCGCCGAGGTCGAACAGCAGACAAAGATGGTCGATGACCCGATGATCACAGAATACGTGAACCGCGTCGGCCAGAATATCGTGCTTCATTCGGACGCCAAGATCCCGTTCACTATCAAGGTCATCGACAGCGATGAGGTCAACGCGTTTGCTTTGCCCGGCGGGTTTTTCTTTGTGAACAAAGGACTTATCCTCGCCGCAGACAACGAAGCGGAACTCGCTGGCGTTATGGCGCACGAAATAGCGCACGTCGCTGCACGGCACGCAATGGAGAATCAGGGCAAGGGTAAACTCCTGCAATACGGCATTCTCGGCGGGCTTATTATGACTGGCGGCATCGCTGGCGCAGTTCTTCAAAATACTGCCGGTTTGGGCCAAATGCTTGCGTTCTTTAAGTTTACGCGTGGTGCGGAGGAGGAAGCGGACCGTCTCGGCGTTCAATATTTGTATGCGGCGGGATATGATCCGACCGCGATGTCAACGATGTTCGAGAAACTTGCATCGCAGAACAAAAAGAAGCCCGGTTCCCTTTCAAAGCTTTTTATGAGCCATCCGCCGGCACTCGAACGCCGTGACGACAGCCAATCTCTCGTTGCGCGCTTTCCGGAACACGAAGAGTACGTCATTAGCACTTCTGAATTTCAGCGGGTGAAGGCACACCTACTAAAGATCACGAACGCAAAAGCCGGTATCAAGGGCGATTTCGACGAAGCGGATCAAGGGCCGCCGACTCTGAAGAAACGGCAGCAAGCTCCGGACGAACCTGACGCCGCCGATTCGAGCAGCAGTTCACAGGACAGTGGACCGCCAAAGCTGCAGAAACGCAACGAACCGACGTCTCCAAATCCAACAGCAACTCCGAATCAATAATTCGTGAGTATGAAAAATGCCAACCGCGAAGCTAGCCTTTAGCTTCGCGGTTCTTTCTTTTCGGGATCACAAACGAATGCAAATGTAGAATACTGGAAAGGGTGAAGGTCGCAATTTTGAACTCCAAACTCAACGAACTGTTCGAACTCTCGGCGTTCCGTTCCAGAACCCAGTTCTGACTAGCTCCGAGGAGAGGCAGATTCCACGTTGACTTAAGAAAAGCCCTTGCCGGTATCAGCAAGGGCCTTCATGGCTGAACGGGTTGGAAAGCCTCTATTTATTCGTTTTTGGTTGTGGCGTTGCGGTAACGGGCGAAGCGTTCGCCTGTGCCGAGCGGTCGGAAATGACCGTGGTCAAAGCCTTCGGGATCTGATTCGAATTCAGCTCGCCCTGGTTCTCGATGATCTGGTCGATAAGTTCGAATTTCCCTTTATCGAAATGATCCGAGATGAGTACGCCATTGTCGTCGATCGTCATTGGGTAGATACCGAAAAGCTGATTCTTAAAGTTCGAAAAGAAGCCGGGCTGTGCACACGATTCGATCCTTGCGCGTTCGGGGTTAGCCGCCGGAACGCTCGCTCCGACAAGTTCGAGCTGCTGAGCCGCTTTCTTTACATACTCGCTGTTCGGGTAGTCCGCGACGATCCGCTGATAATACCGAGCCGCCTGATCCGTCTCCTCTTCAAGCTGGTAAGTAACGGCGAGTTTGAAGAGAACCTCGTCCATAAAGCAGAACTCGGGATATTTGTCGATGATCTCGCGATAGCGGGACTGAGCTCCCTTAAGGCCGCCTTTCTTTTGATCGACCGACAGCGTGTAGTAATAATTCGCGATATAGAGATTGTGCAGGCCGAGATTATCCTGCACCTCTTCGAGACGCTTCCTCGCTTCGTCAAGGATCGTGGAATTCGGATACTGGCCGATAAGAGCCTTGAGCTTGATCTCGGCTCGTTTTGCACGCGTCGCATCTCTATCAGGCAGCCCGATCTGCCGCATTTCTGCTTCTGCGATCTTTAAAACGACGCGGTCTGCGAGCGGATGTGTCGGGAAGAACGTAAGCCAATCCTGATACGAGGCGATCGCCTGGATCAAATTCGATGAACTTCCTTCGAGGAAGAACGAATCGGCAACGGCGAGCTTCGCCATCGGAAGATACGGCGAGTCGGGATAGGTCGAAATGATCGTTTGATAAAGAAGGCGTCCGACGTCGTAATTCTTCTTTCGAACCTCGCGAGTTGCGACGATAAAAAGCTCCTTGTCTCGACCCGGACTTACCGAACCGATCAACTCTTCGTATTCGTCATTGCCGCCTTTGCCGAAGATGCCGAGGAACTTCTTTTTCTTCTTCTTTTCACGAGGCTTCCCGACCGGCGTCTCGGGCAAAGCGCGAGCTTCCGCCGTCTCGGTTTGGAATTTCTCGACTCTCGACTGAAGTTCACCGACAGCCTGCTCGATACTGTCAACATCCGATTTCTCGTGCTTTTCGCCGCGTTCCACCTTGCCGGACAAGTTGTTGACATCTTTGGCGAGCCGCTTTGCTTCTTCCGCCATGCTCGTCGCCCTTGAGTAGAAAGATTCGGGCGATTTGATGTCCTTTGACGCATCGTCCTTGGCCTCGGTCTTTAGTGCGGAGGCAACGCTCTCAAGCGAGCGACGCATACGCTCCAGTTTGTCGCTCATTACGTTGAGACGTTGCAATTCGGTGCCGTCACCTTGTTTCCCTTGAGCAGAAACGGCGAGACTCGCCGCGAGAACGATGGTCAAGAGAGAAAAAAGGCCTAGAACTCTTTTTGAAAACATAAAATTATCTGAAGCGAACCGTGTGGGATCAAACCCAATCGGAACCTCGGTCGAGCAATGCTTTTACAGCTTGTGCGGGATCTCCCGTACCGAAAACGGCGGAACCCGCGACGACGATATCCGCGCCTGCGCCAACGATATCGGCAATATTCTCTTGGTCCACGCCACCGTCGATCTCGAGCAGCGTGTCGAGTCCGCGTTCGCGGACGATCTCTTTCAATCTTCGAAGCTTATCAAGCACGGGCGGAATGAACTTCTGTCCGCCAAACCCCGGATTCACGGACATCACGAGTACGAAATCTGCATAATTGAGTACATCGTCGAGCATCGCAAGCGGCGTTGCCGGATTCAAGACTACACCGGCGAGAGCTCCTTCTGCCTTGATCGACGCCAAAGTGCGATGAATGTGCGGGTCGACCTCTATGTGTACCGAGACCATATCGGCACCGGCTCTTACGAAATCCGCGGCATAACGGCCCGGTTCCTCGATCATTAGGTGCGTGTCGATCTTGATCCGCGTGCATTTCCTCAAGGACTTTACGACGGGCAAGCCGATCGTAATGTTCGGGACGAATTTACCGTCCATCACATCGACGTGCAACACGGTCGCGCCGCCGGCTTCGACCGCCGCGATCTCTTCGCCGAGCCGAGCAAAATCAGCCGAGAGGATCGAGGGCGCCATCTCGAACGGCGCAGTCCTCTCACCTATTTTTGTTGCAATTTCGCCCATTTTAGTTGCACTAACGATCTTTTTTTGCGGCCGGCTTCGGCTTGTTTTCCTTGTCCTTCTTTGTCTTGGAGTCGTCCGAGTCCTTCTTTGCCGGCGATGTTTGCTTATTCGAGGCCGGCTTATCGTCGGAGGTGTTCTTTTTGTCCGTCGCCTTCGTGTCAGACGTTCCGTCGGCGCCGGCGTCGGGATCCGTATCCGAATTGGTTATATCCCGCGTTGTATCGGCTTTCTTCTTCGAGGTCGTTTTCTTCTTCGGCTTGTCGGAGATCATTTCCTCGATCTTCTTGGAATCATCTTCGTCACCCTTTACGGTCGCGGGGACATCCGTCGGAGTACCGCCGCCTTTGCTCGTAACAACGTAAATGACCTGGCCCGTCTTAACGGTCTCGCCCGGTTTTGGAAGCTGCTCGATGACCGAATCTATCGGCTCGGAGCTAACCCGTTCGGCGCGTTTTTTGACTTTGAGGCCGAGCGAAGCAAGCTCTTTCTCGCTCTCTGTAGCGTTCTTGCCGACCAACTCAGGCACCTTAACCTCGGTACCCTGCAGCGACATATACACAACGCCGGCCATCGACAGGAAGAAAACCGCGACGACTGCCGCTAAGCCAACGAGCCTAAGGACGCCTGAAATTGCTCTATTTTGTACTCCCACAGTTTCTAATATTCTCGGCCTTGCGCCGTGGCGAAAAACATCCAGCGAACGAGCGGAAAATGCTCGGAAAACAAGTAAACCAAGAGTCTATCATTAACAGGCTTGTATGCAATCCTTCGAGATCACGTTTTCCGCCTCAGAACTGCCGCAAAAAACCCATCAACACCGTCGCGATCAGGGTAGGTTCGCAAGGTTCCGTCATCGCGAATAAGGGGCTCTCTGCCGTTGATCCGCCCTATCTCGAAAGCATCGGAGCCGCCGAGGAATTCCGCGATAACGTCCTCATTCTCTTCGCGTTCGAGCGAACAGGTCGAATAGATCAAATGCCCGCCGGGAATCAGACATTCGGCGGCATTTCGCAACATAACTAGTTGCCGGGCCTGAAGGCGCTCAAGTTCATCTACTTTGACGCGATAGCGTATCTCCGGGTTGTGTCTTATCGTGCCGGTTCCGGAGCAAGGAGCATCGAGTAGGATCGTGTCGAATATTGCATCGAAAGGCAGAGGCTTTTCTGCGTCGTAACGAAGAACTTCAACATCCTCAATTCCCTGTCTTTGGAGCAGTTCGACAAGCGTTTTTGTCCGTTTGGCGGAAAAGTCGCCAGCAGTTATCCGCGCTGTTGGAACTGACATAGCGATCGCCGCCGTCTTGCTTCCAGGAGCCGCACAAAGATCGAGGAAGCGCGATCTGACGAACCCCGACGCGATCTCGGCGACAAGCTGCGATGCCTCGTCCTGAAAATATATCCGACCGTCGGCCTCAAGTTCCCGCAAACGGGCTTTGGTTTCGACCGAAATAAAGGCTCCCGCGACCAATTTGGAACGCTCGGCCTCACCGGCGACAATGAGGCTCTCGATCAATGGGTCATTGGTCTTTGGCGTGCGGCGAAAAGCAATACTAGGAAGCTCGTTATTCGCACGGGAGATCTTCGCTGCACGTTCTGCGCCGAACTGGCTCGACCAACGTTCAATAAGTTCCGCCGGATGCGACGTCTCGACAGAAAGACGTTCGATCTCGCTCGCAAATTCGAGATGCGGAGTCTCGCGGGAAAGCTTTCTCAAGATCGCGTTCACAAAGCCTGCGGCTGAGTGTTTTCGGGCGAATTTTGCCAGTTCGACGCTCTCGTTGATGGCGGCGTGAGGCGGGACGCGCTCGAGGAACTTGAGTTGAAAAATTCCGAGCCGCAGGATCATCCTGATATCGCGATCGATCTTTTTGCCGCCTGCGGCGCTGTCGATCAAGCGGTCCAGATAGATCTGCCGCCGCAGCGCGCCCAAAACTAGTGCATGGCAAAGGCCCTTGTCCGCGCCGTCCAAAAAGCCTTCGGCCTCGGGCAGAAGCACAGCCGACAAGCCGCCTTCAAGCTCGATCTTTTTTAGAATTCGAAAAGCGGCGACACGTGCGGGCGAGATGTTCATTTAAGTTCGGCGCGGTCTGGTAGAGAATGGCGTTTTGAGCGATCCCACGAAACGCCTTTGCGCAAGTCATTGTCGAGCGTCGTTCGTTCGTCAAAAACAAAACACTCGCCCTCCCAGAGTGATTCTTCGCGAGGAACTTCCTCAAGATATTTGAGAATTCCACCTTTTAGCTGATAAACCTCTTGGAATCCGCGAGCGAGCATAAAGGGTGCGAATTTCTCGCAGCGAATGCCGCCGGTGCAGAACATCGCAATGCGTTTGTGATTCTCGGGAGAAAGTTTTTCCGCGACGTATTCAGGGAGTTCGCTGAACTTTTCGATCTCCGGATTCACGGCACCGGCAAATGTGCCGGTCTCGAATTCGTAAGCGTTTCTGGTGTCTAGGACAAGCGTTTCGGGGTCGCGGATCAACTCGTTCCACTCTGCGGGCGAGATATGCGTGCCTTCACCAAGCGCGATATCGACGGGCTGTTTTAGCGTTACGATCTCAGGCTTGATCTTAACGTCGATCTTCCGCAAAGGACGCGAATCAGCATACGAGACTTTTAGAGCAAGCGTCGTCGCAAGCGCGGCTTCAGCTAACGGGATAAAAGCGGCGATCTCGGCGGGCGTACCGCACAATGACGCGTTAAATCCTTCCGTCGCAAGAATTACCGTGCCGCGAACGCCGGTCTCCCGCATCGCCCCCGCAAGAGTTTCCTTGATTACGGGAAGCTCGTTCGCGAGGAACGTCCTGAATTCGTAGCCGTTGACTATCTCGATCTCTTCCATCATTCAAATCCGCGAGAACCGCTCGCCTTTCTCGATATGCACGCCGTTAAGTAAGTCGCGCGCGGTCATCCTTTTTCGTCCCTGCTGCTGTAATTCTGTGATCGCGAGCGTCGTTTGTGACCCGCACGCGACAATGATCGATCCCTTTGTCGTCTCGACGATCTCGCCGGGTTCGCAACTTGATGCTTCCAGAGTAGGCTCTGCGGCCCAAATTGTCAGCCTCTCACCGCGAAATGACGTAAACGATGCGGGAAAGGGCTGAAAAGCTCGGACGCGGTTGGCGATCTCGGCAGCGGTCAAACTCCAGTCGATCTCGCCATCCGATCGTTTTAAGATCGGAGCGAGCGTCGCAAGTTCGTGAACCTGCTGCCGCGGCGATATCGTCTCAAGATTATCGAGCGTTTCTGCAAGGAGTTCCGCGCCGACAAACGATAATCGCGACAGCAATTCGACCGAAGTTTCGCCTGTCTCTATCGGCGTTTCACGCTGCAGAAGGATGTCGCCCGTGTCGAGTCCTTCATCCATTCGCATCGTGGTTACGCCTGTCGTCCTATCGCCGTTCGCGATCGCCCAATTCACGGGCGCCGCGCCGCGCAGCTTCGGCAAGAGCGAAAAATGGACGTTGACCGCCCCTTTGGGATACGCGTTGAGAAAATGAAGAGGCAAGATGCGACCGTAAGCGACGACGACGGCGACATCTGCCGCGTGAGAGCGGAAGGTCGTTAGCGCCTCAACGGTCCGCACCTTTTCGGGCTGCAGCACCGGAATACCGAGTTCAAGGGCCTTCGCTTTTACGGGCGAGAAGACGACCTTATTCCCTCGGCCGGACGGTCGATCCGGCTGCGTATAGACAGCAACGACCTCGTGGCCGTCCGCCGCGATGCATTCGAGCGTCGGCACGGCAGCGGCCGGTGTTCCCATAAAAACGATCTTCATCCTGTTCTTATCTCGCAAGACCTAGGGCGTCCGCCATTACGTAGAACGTCCAATTCTCTTCCATCGATCCGCGGAAAAGGTACGCGTTCACGCCCGTCGCAAATATCGCCACGTCCTCGCCGCCGTGGGTTTCGCCTGTCAGCGGGATCGCCGCTTCCTGAAGATAATCGGGGTCGTCAGTATTCACGTTCGTTAGGTCAAAACGCCCGTTGGTGTTGGGTTTTACCTTTGAGTAACCATCGCAGCATTTTTTGGGACCGGCCGGCTGCTTGTCCGTTTCGCCCTGATTCCCTTTGCCATTCGCATACGAAAGCGTCGTATACGGCAGGCCGAGTTTGTCCTTGTGATAACCGGGTTCGAGGTTGCCGTCTGCGGCCATCTGGCGGACAAGCCCAAGTATGTCGTTACCGCGTGCTGGATAGCCTTGTATCACCAGCGTGTGGCTGTGATCGGCTGTTACGACGATCAGCGTGTTCTCAAGATCGACCTTGCTTGCCGCAGTTCGAACGGCGTCTGAAAGCGCGATCGTATCCGTCAATGCGCGATAAGCATTTCCGGCGTGGCTGCCGTGGTCGATTCGTCCGCCTTCGACCATCAGGAAATAGCCTTTTTTATTTCGCGAGAGAATGTCGATCGATCTTGCGGTCATCTCCGACAGAGAGGGCTCGCCGGCCTTGTCGTTCTTCCTATCGAACGAATAACGCATATACGACGGCTCGAAAAGCCCCATCAAACGCTTTGTTTTTTTGGGGTTGATCTTATCGAAATCCTTCTGGTTCCAGACGTACTTAGAATCATCCTTCTTATCGACCCATTCCTTGATCAAGTCGCGTTTGTCGAGCCTTTCCCCGTGCTTGTCCGAGTATTCCGGATCGGTCTGATCGAACGTCATAAATTTCGAACGTCCGCCGCTCAAAAGAACCTCCGGGCCGTCGCCGTAAGGCGTTTCGATAAGTTGCCGAGCGATGTCTGGAAAACCCGCAGAATAGGCAGTCGGATTCGCCTTCTTGATGTCGGCGTCGGACTCCCAGTTGCGGTCGGCTGTATGCGCATAGCATGCTCCGGGCGTCGCATGCGTCAATCTCGCCGTCGATACGATGCCGGTCGAGAGTCCTGCCTCTTCGGCATATTCAAGCAAGGTCTTTGCCTCGTTCCCTTTTACCGTTCGGTAATCATCGTGAACTACGTTCTGGTTGACCGAGAGAATTCCCTCATCGGTCTTTACGCCGGTGATGATCGCGCTCATCGTCGGCGCGGAATCCGAGGTCTGCTGATTCGTAGAGTACGTCTTTGAGAGTGCAGAGTACGGGAAATCCTCAAAGCTCAAGCGGTTTTCTTCACCGCTTTCGCCGCGGAGTTGGCCTTCGAGAATGCGGGCGGCGGTCATCGTCGAAACGCCCATTCCATCGCCGATGAAAAGAATTACGTTCTTTGGCTTGCCCTTTTTCGGCAAGATCGGCTTTGTCGCTTTTGCACGATCGACCGCCGCCCAACCGTCGCGTTTCCAGGTGTCGGGCGTCTCAACGCGTTTCACCGGAAACGGGTCTTTCGGGACCTGGGCAACGATGAGCGCCGCAAGGCAAACCAGAGTGAGCAGAGAGAGAGCAAATTTCATAATTCATCCACGGGAAAAAAGTAAGTTGCGAAATATTTTACCAATTTGCCCTCGCAAGGCTAAATCGCTTACACTCTTCGAAATTTCTGTTCCCGGAATAAATTTCAAAAAAGATGCGTTTCATAGGTGCAACACACTTGCATTCTTTGCAACACTCGTGTATTCTTTAATTCGGACGCGCATGGAGCAACCGCGTAATCTCCACACAAACAAAGACTTATGAGCACAGACAAAGGAAAAGCCATCGAATCAGCATTGGCACAGATCGAGAAGAAATTCGGCAAAGGGGCGATAATGCGCCTCGGCGAACGCCCGCATAACGAAGCTGGAGCAATATCCACGGGTTGCTTGAGCCTCGATGCCGCGATCGGCGTCGGCGGCTTTCCGAGAGGTCGGATCGTCGAGGTTTACGGACCTGAAAGCTCCGGAAAGACGACGCTTGCTCTTCAGGTCGTAGCGTCTGCGCAGCGTGACGGCGGCGTTTGTGCTTACATCGACGCGGAACATGCGATGGATCCCGAATACGCGGGCAAGCTGGGCGTGAACATCGACGATATGCTCATCTCGCAGCCCGATTCCGGCGAGCAAGCTCTCGAGATCGCCGAAACCTTGATCCGTTCGAACAGCGTCGATGTGATCGTCATCGATTCGGTCGCGGCGCTCGTTCCGCGTGCGGAATTGGATGGCGAAATGGGCGATTCGCTTCCCGGCCTGCAGGCTCGGCTAATGTCCCAGGCTTTGCGAAAGATCACGGCGATCGTCGCGAATTCGCACACGTGCTTTATCTTCATCAACCAGCTGCGCGAGAAGATCGGCGTCTTTTTCGGCTCGCCGGAGACTACGACCGGCGGCAAAGCTTTGAAATTCTATTCGAGCCTGCGGCTTGATATCAGGCGTATCGGAGCGATCAAGGACGGCGATAAGGTCGTCGGCAACCGCACACGCGTGAAGGTCGTCAAGAACAAATGCGCGCCGCCGTTCCGCGAGACGGAATTCGATATTATGTACGGCGAAGGAATTTCACGCGAGGGCGACCTGATCGATCTCGCTGTCAATCACAACGTCGTCGAAAAGGCCGGCGCATGGTTCTCATATTCCGGCGAACGTCTCGGCCAGGGCCGCGAGAATGTCAAAACGCTGCTCAAGAACACGCCCGATCTGACCGCACGTATCGAGAACGACGTCAAGATCGAGCTTGGTTTTGTAAAGGCAGATTCAGCCGCGAACTAGCGTGCCGCTCCTACTGCTTGTTCGCGTTCTGAATCCGCTTCATGCTTTTCATCGCGGGCACATTGTCGGAGGCACCCGGCGGAACGGCATTGACATCGGAAGCCGCCTTTCGCATCTTGTCGAGTTCAGCCTTGCTCGGAATGCCGGGAGTCGGCGTCGCACCGGGTTTGACGCCGCGTTTTAGTTCCTCCTGGCTAGGGATGCCGGGCGTCGGAGTCGCTCCCTTTTCGACCTTCAGCGGATCTTTCGGGATTCCGGGCGTCTCGTTGGCCGATGGTGCGATCGGCTTCGGATCTAAGCCTTCGGGCATATTCGCGGGATCGATGTTCGTCTTGACCGCCGAGCCGTTCGCATTGGCGTTAGTCGCCGTATTCGCGTCGGATGTGCCTGCCGAACCGCACGCCGCACCGATCGCCGCGATGGCAAAAAGAAGAGTGAATGCAATGAACTTTGACATTAAAAAAACCTCGCTTTATTCATAAATGAAACCACGCCGCAGCCATCAAGCGCAAGGCGCGGGTTTGACAACTCAAAGCGGCCTTATTTACACTCATAAATTCGCGTATCGGAATGCTTCGGATGCGCGTCCACGCCAAATATTTGGCCAGGTAGCTCAGTTGGTAGAGCAGCGGACTGAAAATCCGCGTGTCGGCGGTTCAATTCCGTCCCTGGCCACCACCATCCTCTCAAAAACTGCCTAGATCGCTTTCGGCCTTGTTAGGTTATTATTTCGAAATGGCAAATTAGTAAGAATGTCGTTGATCTCGTCCGGTTTAATCCTGATGCACAATATCCCTATGAACTGCGTACTGAGGATTTTCAGATGGCGATGCAGGATGTCTATGATTTCTTCTTCGACGTGAATGTAGCCCTCACCGGAAAAGGGCTTGGTCGCCTCGACGAAATACTACGCCCAGCAATAATGTCAGGAGTTGTTTCCGACATGCTGACGGCAAGTCTTGCCAAGCACTCGCGCGTCTTGACCGAGAACCAATATTTTAATGGCCACCCGGACCTAATTGTTCGTGGTGTTTACGCCAACAACTCGGTAAAGGCGGGCCTTGAGGGAGTAGAAATAAAAACCACCCGGAAAGCGGGCGGCGCGGTTGACACTCACGGCGCCCGCGATCAATGGATGTGCGTATTTGTTTACGAAATTGACGTTAAAACAGAACCTGCGGTCAGCCGAGTTCCGATGAGGTTCACGGAGGTTTATCTGGCACGTGTTACTATTAACGACTTTCGCAAAAATGCCCGAGGAGAACTCGGCACACGAACCGGGACTCTTCACAGAGAAGGCGTCAACAAACTTCGCCAAAATTGGATATACCGAGCCTAATCATATCATACGGACAGTTCCGCCAAACGTGGTATCGCTCCACACGCCAATCTGAAATACGTATCATCGGATTCGACACCAACGGACTCATATCCGACAGCCTCAGCGGCCGCTAGCGTCGATCCGCTCCCAGCAAATGGATCCAAGATCACACCGCACTCAAGAGGCAACGAAGCTCGGACGATCTGCCTCAAGAACGCCTGCGGTTTCAAACTTGGATGAGGTGCAATCTGCTTTTCCACGCGGCGTGTCGGATAGGATGCAATCACATCTCCAAAAGGCCTTTCGGCAGAATGGCGGCGAAAGCCGCCCGTGCCCCATTTTCTCAAGTTATCCTGGACTCGACCCTCCAAAGGTTTCCGGAATATCAACCAGGGTTCCCACATCGACCGCGGCATAACGCTAACGCTGTCAAACTCTGTGTGAGCCCCCTTAGGCCTATCTCCTCCACGCATGGTCATCGTAAGCCGAACCAGTTCCCCCCTTCGCTCTAGCCCTGCCCTACATAGAGCATTCGCAACAATATAAGATAGGAGTGGATTCGACGCGATCAGAACATTTGCTCCCGGAACCAAAATCGGAAGCAGATGCTTTCCAAACGAAAAATAATAGGCGGAAAGGTCGTCAAGCTGAGATGGAGAAAGCGTAGTAAATCTTGGCAATGGAGAGCGCTGATGTCCATCGAAAGCGGGCGGGATTCGCCAAACCCCACCGCGTCCTGCCCTTAACTTTCTTACTTGACTATCCGAATACTCAAACAATCCGTACGGTGGATCGGTGACAACGGCGTGAATCGAATTGCTTGCCCTGGTCCGCAACCACTCTAGGCAGTCAGCCTTTATCAACGTAGCTTTACCCAATTCGACTGACTCTACCTTGTTCTTCCCTAGAATAGATGTGCTATCGAACGAGCCCTGCGGTCCAGATGCGATCGTATAGACGCCGTGACCGCTCCGAGCAAAGATTCGTGGCGAATTCAGTCGCAGATAGGATCGAACTGAAGAACCGGACGTCGGCCCGATCAAGATCTCAACGTTACGTTCGATCTCGCTAACGGACATCGGTCGGCCTGATTCAGAAAGAATGCTCATGATCGCGTCCCGAACGAGGCCTGGACTCTTTTTCACTATGTCGTTCATGCATTGCTCCGACGTCTAGACGTCTTTTGAAGACTGTACGACTTTGTAACCTTACGGTCAACGTACGAGATTCGAAATCGAGAACGAGCCTCAAGGCAATACTATGACGTTTAGACCGACCGCCTGACGATCTGCCGGGAACGAGTGGCCGCCGCAGAAATTCGACCGGTATCGATTCGATTTTTACAGTGGCGTCGTGTCTCCACACCCGTGGAGATGAACCGACTTACACGGGTAAAATTTCCGCGTTGAAGTAAGCGTCTCCACGCCCGAGAGCCGGCTTTTCGTGGGTGTGGGAATGTGGGACAGCCGCCTCGCTTTTTTTGCGGGGGCTTTTCCTTTATTTCGGTTGTTTCAGGGACGGTTCATCTCGAATCGGACGGTATGCTTTATACTATGACTATTGCGCTTATGGAGCCGCTTGCGAATAGGATAAGGCCGAGGGGGCTTGATGGGTTTGTCGGGCAGGAGCATCTTGTCGGCGAGGGGAAACCGTTGCGGCTGGCTATCGAGGGCGGACATATCTTCTCCTTCGTTTTATGGGGCACGCCAGGCACGGGGAAGACGACACTGGCGAGGATCTACGCGAACGCGATCAACGCAGAGTTTCACGAACTTTCTGCCGTCTCGGCGGGCAAAGAGGATATCCGAAAGATCCTCGGTGAAGCCAAAAAACCAAAGGGGAAAATGGACGAACAGAAAGAGTTCGACCTCCAAGACCTCGAAACGACCGAGAAGCGGACTAAGGTCCTTTTCCTTGACGAAATTCACAGATTCAATAAGGCACAGCAGGATTTTTTGCTGCCGTTCGTCGAAAGCGGTGAGCTCGTATTGATCGGCGCGACGACTGAGAATCCGAGCTTTGAGGTGATCCCGGCACTGCTTTCGAGGGTGCGTGTTTTTGTCTTCGAAGAGCTAAGTCCCGCAGAGATGTCAGCGATCTTCGACCGAACCGAGCTTGAGATCGGCAAGGATGCGCGCGAGTGGCTAATCGAGATGGCGAATGGCGACGCGCGTCAGGCGATCTCGATGCTCGAGAGCACCGCGCAACTCTATGACGAGATCACGGTCGAAACATTAAAAGAAACGCTGCAGGCGAAATTCCTGCGTTACGACAAGAAGGGCGAGGAGCATTACAACGTCATTTCGGCGTTCATAAAGTCGATGCGGGCGAGCAAACCGGACGCCGCGATGTATTACCTCGCGCGAATGCTCGAATCCGGCGAGGACCCGAAGTTCATCGCGCGTCGAATGGTAATATTTGCTTCGGAAGACATCGGCCTAGCGCAGCCGACAGCATTGGTCGTCGCGAACGCGGTCTTTCGTGCGGTCGAAACGATCGGGATGCCCGAATGCGCTTTGAATCTTGCGCATGGCGTCGCGTATTTGGCTAACGCGGCAAAAGATCGTTCGGCTACGGACGCGATCGGCGAAGCCTCGCAGGACGCAAAGAAGTTCGGCAATCTGCCTGTGCCGATGAAGATACGAAATGCTCCGACGCGACTGATGAAAGAGCTTGGTTACGGCAAGGACGAGGGCAACGACCCGGAAGGCGATCTTTTGCCCGGCAAATTGCGCGGAAAGAAGTATTTTAAGAAGGCCTAACGCTTCCAGTAGTTCTTGATCTTAAGGTCGAGCATCGGAAAGGCACAGTATTCGACCGAGCGGCCGGATTCGCGCAATAGCTTGACCATCGGAATCGCGGCGTCGGCATTTCGCGTGTGTACGATGATCGTTGCGGCACGCTGCAAACTCGGATTCTCCGTCAACCACTTTGCGACCTCAAAACCCGTCTGATGATAATCGTCGTGGTCGTTCGAGACGTAATGATGCGGCAAGAGATCGTGGTCGAGGAAGATCGCGTCGTAGCTTCGCTCGGCGAGGAAGGCCTTTGCGTCCTCGACGTTCGCTGCGATGTCGAGGTCGTCGCCGTCGAACCTTTTAACGAACCAACGGTGTCGTCTCTCGTCGTCATCGAGAAGCATAACGCTGATGGGAGTTCGGTCGGCGGAAAGGTCCGCGAGTTTCAGTTTTATTAAGATGCTCTTGATTAGTCCCATTAGAAATCGGGCGCGTCATCGCGCATAAAGTTTTCAATATACATTACGCGGGCGGGCGGTTCGAGTTCCAAAAGCTGAATCCTCGGTGTTATACTACGTCTCCCTTCTCCTTTTATATGACAAAAGGCATGAGTCAAAAACCTTTTCTAAGATCGGTCGAGCGTTCTTCGGAACCGGATCCTGCGTCGGCGTGCCCGCGTTGTTTCGGAACGGGTCTTGAGATCACGTCGGACGGCGCAAAGCGCTGTATGTGCCGGATCCTGCTCGACGATGCCGATCAGAATAAGCGAGCTAAACTCCCCCGTAGATACGACAACTGCCATTTCTCGAACTACAAGCCACAGAATCCATCGCAGACGGCCGCGCTTCGATACGCGACGACGTTTACGATGGAATATCCTGCCGTCGATCGCGGCCTGATCCTGATGGGAACGGTCGGCGTCGGCAAGACGCATCTTGCTGTCTCGATCTTGAAGGGCCTCGCGGAACGTGGTTTCAACTGTCTATTCTACGAATTCGGCGCGCTTTTGAAAGAAATTCAGGATTCGTACAACCCGAACACGTTCTCGTCGGAACTAAGCGTCCTTTCACCCGTGTTGAACACCGAAGTGCTGGTTCTCGACGAGCTTGGGGCGTCAAAACCGACCGATTGGGTGCGCGACACGCTCGGCCACATCATAAACACGCGCTATAACGACAAGAAACTCACTGTGTTTACAACGAATTACCTCGATAACCGTCCGAACGAACGTGAAGAAACGCTCGAGGACCGCATTGGCGTCCGTACGCGCTCACGACTCTTTGAGATGTGCAAAAGCGTGGAAATTACTGGTCCCGACTATCGCCGAGGCATCGATTCGAAGCGGTAAAACATCAAAATTTGAATGTTTTAATTTTCTTAAACATTTTTGTTTACTTTTGTACATATTATACATATAATGGCGTATCGGGATACTTCCCGCCTACCTGATAAACGCCATGCTATCCACCAACTCGATTCTCCGCCAAGGACGCTTCCGCGTCAGCCAAATAGTCGCCTCAAGCTCATCGCACACCATTTACGAGGCACAGGACAACCTTGCAGCTAAAGCCGTTCTGCTATGCGAAAACGCGGGCCTGACCCTTTTTGGGAACTCGAACGCTAAATACCGCGGCAACGGAATTCTCGAGATCGCCGACCGTTTCGACGAGAACGGACGCGCGTATCTCGTTACTGAACCGCTCGCGAGCGCCGGGCCTTGGGACCTTGGCAGCGATCGGCACAATGAAGCCGATGTCGCAAGACTCTGCGAGCGCATTCGCCCTATAGTCGATTCGGTCGCGCAGATCCGCAAGCAGTTCCCGAATGCAAAACTGATCGAGATCTCGCCGCTTTATTTCCGCTCAAGCCTTGACGGTACGCTTAAACTCGCATTTTTTGAGCGTGCACACGTACTCGGCAGCAACCCGTCGGAATCTGCATTTCTGCCGCTCGAGGCAATTTGGGACACGCTCGATTTCGCATCTCAAAAGGCGATCACCGCCGATTACGATGAACGCAGTCTCGCGCTTCTTGATTCGCCGCCCGACCACCGCACCGATCTGTATTCGATAGGAGCAGTGTTTTACAATCTTTTGGCCGGATCGGCACCGAAATCGGCTCTTGAACGCCTGATCGTGATGCTCGACTCCGGGAATGACCCGCTCGCGCCGATCGGCAGCATCAATCCGCACGTACCGCAAAAGGCCGCTGCTGAGTTGATGAAGATGCTTTCGCTAAAACGCGAGCTGCGTGACGATTCGCTGGAAGCCGCTCTGATGCACTCGGCAATGCCTTCCGTAGCAACAGCGCTTGCTCCGCCGCCGGTGGTTTTCACCCCGCCCGTCGAAGTTGAAGAGCATATTGCTTCAGTTGACGAGCATATTGCTTCAGTTGACGAGCATATTGCTTCAGTTGACGAGCAGATTGCTTCAGTTGGCGAGCGTATTGCTTCGGTTGAAGAGCATATCGCTCCGGTTGAAGAGCATATCGCTCCGGTTGAAGAGGATATTGATTCAGTTGAAGAAGATATTGCTTCAGTTGAAGAGGATATTACTCCGGTTGAAGAGGATATTACTCCGGTTGAAGAGCATTTTGCTCCGGTTGAAGAGGTTATCGCACCGGTTGAAGAGGTTGCAACGCATCGCGTGGAAGCCGCACAGGCGAATGTTCCCGCCGCAAAAGCTGATGATCTTGAAGATCTGCTCGAAATTCCCTTTGCGCAGACTGCCGCGATTGCTTCGTACGCCGCTCAAGCTCCGACGGAGGAAGTGGTTGCAGAAGAAGAAGTCGTCGCCGAGCAGGAAGCCGCTGCGGTATCGGTTTCTGAACCCGATCCGGAACCTGCCGGTGCACAATTTGAAGTAACTTCGTCGAATGAAGTCGTCGAACAAGCCGTTGCAGCGGTCGAAGATACCGTCGAAGAAAAGCCTGCGGTTGCAGAAACGCCTGTCGCTGAGGAAGTGTCGGCCGCAACCTTCTCGCATTCCGAGGAAGTGATCGAAGAGCATCCGGAACCCTTTATCGACGAGGTCGCACCGTCAGAGCCGGAGTCCGTCGAAGAAGAGGAAGTGTCGCCCGTGCTCACGCATTCCCCTGCGGATGAGCCTTTTGGCGGCGTGCATACGCGGGTCGAGGCAAATGCGATCCCCGTCGTTGAAGCAGTTCCGGCGGCGAAGAAGGCCGTGAAGGACTCGGTCGAAACACCGTTTTCATCGGCTCCCGCGTCGTTCGGTTCTTTCGAATCGGAAACAAAAAGCAGTTCCGCAAAGTTCATTGGCATCGGCGCCGTCGCGCTGATCTTGCTTGCGGTCGGCATCTGGGTGATAAGCTCGACGATGGGAGGCGGCAGCGAACCAGCGAAAACACAGTCCGCACCGGCAACCGCTACGGTCGGTGCCGATACGACGAGTCAACCGGTCGCCGAGAGCCAAACCGCTCCGGCTGATCAGCAGGCTCAAGAACAGAATTCTCCTGCTGAACCTGACAAGGCCGCAGTTGAAACCCGCGATGCCAAACCTCGTCCGCAAATTGCCGAGGCAAAGCCCGCAAAACCCGAACAGAAACCCGCCGCCGCTGCGACCCCCGCAAAAGCAAAGAAGGTCTCCGTTGATGACTTGATCAACGATAACTAACCCCACCCTGGAGAAAAGAAAAACAATGTTCCGCCACGTATTTTCCGCTATTCGATTACCGATATACATCATATTCGGCTGCCTCCTATTCAGCGTGATCGCAGTACCGGCAATTTCAGCTCAATCAAAAGAGCTGAGCCTTGCCGACATTCTGATCGCACTGAGATCGAAGAAGGCTCCGATGGAAGAAAAGAATCAGATCCTGACCACGGCTGTTGCTCAGCGAGGTGTTACGTTCGAGCTCACTTCTGACGTGGAGAAGGAGTTAGAGGCAACCGGCGCCAGCACGGTCTTGATCGCAGCGATCAAGGACAAGAGCGTAAAGCCCGAGCCTGCAAAGGATCCGGTACAAGTCGCTTCGTCAAACCCGAAGCCGCTTGGCCCCGCACCTGATTCTGCGTTTTACAAAGCACGCGCGATGGGACTGCTCTCCGCAGGCGACCTCGAAGGTGCGTTGATCGAGCTTGGAAAAGCCATCGATCTAAAGCCGGGCGACGCTTCGCTCTATGCAGAACGCGGTTCGATCTTCGTCAAACAGCAAAAGTTCGAATTGGCGGTGAATCAATTTTCGCTTGCGGTCCAACGAGACCCGAAGGACACTGCTTCGTGGTTCCGCCGTGCGGCTGCTGAAGAAAAGCTCGGCCAGACCGATGATGCCCTTGCTCACTACGAAAAGGCCGTCGAAGCTGACAATGCGAACGAGCCTGCCAAGGCCGCAGTCGCGAGATTGAAGGACGCGAAGGCAAAAGAGGTCGCTGCAAATCAGGCAGCCTCGCAGCCCGTTAAAACGGTTGACCAACCAGCAAAGCCCGTTGACCAGCCGAAAGCATCCGATTCGACCGCCAAAGCTGACGTAAAACCGACTGAAACAAAGCCGACCGAGACAAAGCCGGTCGATCCGGCATCGAGCGAGCCTCTTCCCGCAATGATCGCGGTAGGCGACCTCAACGCCTTTGTGGTCGAGCTTGAAACGCCGCGATATTCTGAGATGGACCGCCGCCTAAATGTTCAGGGTAAGATCACGGTCAATGTCATTTTGGATAAGGAAGGAAAGGTCGTGAAGGTAGAAACCGACTCAGGCCCGAGCTCGCTTCGAAAATCTGCCGAGGACGCGATCCGCCGTTCGAAGTTCAAACCGGCGACGATCAACGGCCAGCCCGTTGGAGCTTCCGGCTACATAGTGTTCAACTTCACCGCGAAACGAGGCTGGTAAACACCTGCCTAGCTTCGCTAGTAACTAGACGTGGAAGCCTCGGTCTTTATGCCCGAGGCTTCTTGCGCTATTTTCACGCCGACGGAAGCTCCGATGCGTGTTGCGCCGGCCTCGAACATCGCGCGGGCGTCTTCGATTCCCTTCACGCCGCCGGATGCCTTCACACCGAGTGATGAACCGACGGTTCGACGCATTAGCGCGACGTCATTGGCCGTTGCCCCGCCTTTCGCAAATCCCGTTGAGGTCTTCACGAAATCGGCTCCTGCGTTTTTTGCGGCAAGGCAGGCGCGCACCTTTTCTTCATCGGTAAGGAGCGCGGTCTCGATGATCACTTTGCAGAGAATGTGGTCCTGGTGGGCCGCCTCGACAACTGCTCGAATATCATCCTCGACGAGGCAGTCATCGCCGCTTTTGAGGGCTCCGATGTTGATGACCATATCAACCTCGCGTGCGCCGTTGAAAATCGCTCTGCGGGCTTCGTACGCCTTCACATCGGACAATGTCGCTCCGAGCGGGAACCCTATAACCGTGCACACCGGGACATTTGAGCCTTTCAGGAAGTCAACGGCGTCTTTAACATAGGCAGGATTCACGCAGACGGATGCAAATCCGAATTCGGCGGCTTCTCTACAGAGCTTTTTAATGTCGGCGAGCGAGGCTTCGGGCTTTAGGAGCGTGTGGTCGATCAAACTCGCCCAATCGTGGGCGGTCGCAGTCTCGCCAAGGACGATGCCGATCCGCTCGGCTCCTGCGTCAACGACGCGCTCGACGTCCGCGCGGCAAAAACTCGGCGAATATTCCTCGCCCGAGAGCTTTGCCATCACAAGGTCCGTGATCTGCTCGACCAGTAATTCGTGTTGTCCGTTCGATTGCATTGCTTTACAAGTAAATCTTACTACTTTCGGTACTGCCTATCGATAGCGTCGATCTTTGCGACTCGTTTTTTATGCCGATCTTCGGTTATCTCGGTCGAGAGGAAAGTTTCGGCGATCTGCCACATCTCGTCGAGCGAATTCTGCCCGGCTCCGAGCGAGAGAATGTTCGCCGAATTATGCTCACGCGAATTTTTCGCAAGTGCCGCGGAATAACATTGTGCAGCACGAGCGTTCGGAACCTTGTTAGCGGCGATCGCGCTTCCTATGCCCGCACCGTCGATAAGAATTCCCGCGTCAACGTGTCCCGCACCGACAGCTTTTGCGACGGCGTGTGCAAAATCCGGATAATCGACCGCTTCCTCGGAATCTGTGCCAAAATCGCGGACATTCACTCCGCGTTCGGCCAACTTCGCCTTCAACGCCTCTTTCGCCTTGAAACCGCCATGATCGGCCCCGATCGCGACCGACCTAACTTTGATCGCAGTTGTTCTCGAAACCTTTTTGACGAGGTGGATGCCACGATCTTGAATAATATCCGCCGCGAGCGGAGTGAATTTCACCTTCTCATTGACGCGAAGCCTCGCACCGGCATCGAGCCCTCGAATATCGTCCTCGGTAAGCAGGAGTTTCGAAGATTCATCGCGATCCCATTCAGCGGCCAATTTCTCTTTTAGAGAATTTACGACAATATGCTCCGGTGTGTGCGACCCGCTCGGAGCGTGCGTCTCGGCAGTCTCATCCGGCACACTCGCAAGCACTTGACGGACAAGCTCTCGGACACGATCACGCGTTTCGTCTGTAGCATTTACCATTCTTTTCGAAGGACACCGCACCTTTCCTTGAAAAGGCGGTACTATTTGAATATATTTCATTTAGCCAACCAATCAAACAAAGAAGCAAATATTTATGACGGCCGAATCAATGAAACAGACCGCAGCGACCGAGTTTACAAACCCGAACCTTTCCGTTCTTTACTCTGCGGACGACATTCGCACGCGTATCGCCGAATTGGGCGCACAGATAACTGCCGATTATAGAGGCGGCGATCTCGTGCTTGTAGGCGTCCTTAAGGGATCGTGCGTATTTATGGCGGATCTGATGCGGACGATCGACCTGCCGATGACGATCGACTTTATGTCCGTTTCGAGCTATAAGGACGGAACCGTCTCGACCGGCGACGTCGAGATCTTGAAAGACCTTAGTAATCCGATCCGCGACAAGGACGTGCTCGTTGTCGAAGATATCGTTGACACAGGGCTTACTTTGACAAGATTGCTCGATATCCTCGGCTCTCGCGGCGCAAGATCAATCAGGCTTGCGAGCTTTCTCGACAAGCCGGAACCTCGAATAAACAAAGAGTTAAATGTTGATTACACAGGATTTGTGATACCGAACGAGTTCGTTGTCGGCTATGGCCTGGATGCTGCGGGGCGCTATCGGAACCTTCCGTTCATAGGCATTGTAAAGAACCCCGCCGAAGCTTGACCTGCTACAACCTTTTCCGTATAATTTGACCTTTTCGGCTGTAGGCGGCAGTTTGCCCGCTAGGCCGGGAAGAAAGCTAGGGAGTGAAAATGAGTTACACGATCATTAAAACCGGCGGTAAACAATTCGCGGTCGAGAGCGGCCAGACGGTCCGAGTTCCTTCGATCGATGCCGAAACAGGCAAGAAAGTCGATATCGACACGATCTTTGCGGACGGCAAAGCAACCGCAGCGAGCGTTAAGGCAACGGTCGTCGGCCACGGCCTTGGCGATAAGATCATCGTTTTCAAAAAGAAGCGCCGCAAGCAGTACAAGCGCAAGCAAGGACACCGTCAAGGTTTTACAGAGATCACGATCGATTAAGACGAGTTATCTGGACGGGTAAGAAGGATCCTACCCGTTCACGATCGACTATTTACAAATACAATGGCACATAAGAAAGGTGTAGGTTCATCCAGAAACGGCCGCGATTCGAATGCACAGCGTCTCGGCCTTAAGAAGTTCGGCGGGCAGCACGTCCTCGGCGGAAACATCATTGCACGCCAGCGTGGCACCAAATGGAAGCCGGGCAATAACGTTGGACGCGGCAAGGACGACACGCTCTTTGCTCTGATCGAAGGCTTCGTAAAATTGAAGATAAAGGCCGCAGAGGCAAATTCATCAGCGTCTATACGGAACGAGCGGCAGATCCGATTCAGGAAACTGCATAACCGATAGCAGAGTTTTATCCGTAGAAAGGCACGTGTCCGCAAGATGGCCGCGTGCTTTTTTATGTCTTGAAGAGTTTTTTTTGCCGCTATATTTTTTACTGCATTATTGAGCGATCCGCGAAACGTTCATTTACACTCACGATGCAAGTCATTGCGGCTCCAACTACTTATTTAGTTCTCCACAAAACTTTCACAATTCGAGCTTCAAGGTTTTCCACAAGATACTCACAACTGCCTAGCATAAGAACCCAAATACTTAAAGTATTTTCTACTTGACTTAGTAATTTTATGGGTTAGTATAGCCATACAGTCAAGGTTGCTTACGGGCATTTTGACCGGCACCGGGAGGTGGAAGGATTGCGGTGACGCTTTTCTTCGAAGAACGGCAGGAGCGGAAGCCACCGTTTGAAACGCCCGGAACCGAAGCCGAAAGGCTTGTGCCGCAGGTCCTTAATCGGATCTCGATCGAGAGTTTGTTCGCAGACTTTTGATCTTCGGTCGCAGGGATAAAAACTTGCGACACCCTGTAGGAAATGATCAGCCTGCAATGAGTGCACAACACGCCGCTCGCTTGAAAAGTCCCTCGGGATTTGAGATGTGAGCCTCGTTTGCCGGAAAGCGTAACCGGCGGTGGAGGAAAAGCCACCAAACAAAAAACCTAACGGCACCTCTAGTGTTCGCCCCTTGTGGGCAACTTTCAGAGCCAGAAAGGAATTCTAGTTCGCTTTAATTTCTTGTGCTGACCGGCGATTAAAAGAGCTCCCCGCAGAGCGTCGTCGGAATAGAAAAGCCCGGCAGACATCGCGTGTACATGAGATGTTTGCCAACCCCTTCGATCCCGTATAGAGTTGGGGCCTTCGGGTCGCGAGTCTTTGGGACAAGGAAAAATAAAAGCGTTGATTCTCGTGAGCGATCACAAGTTTCAACGCTTTTGTTTTTTTCGCTAATCCTTCTCTTTCTTGCCGGCCTTTTCTTTATCGCGTGTTGCCCTGGCCTTTGCCATTGCGAGAACGGACGGAAGTTGCAGAACCTGTTCGCGACGCGTTTCTGCTTCTAGATGAATGACGCGCGCTTCGAGAAGATTGTTGAGCGAGATCGTCCCTAAAAGCCGCTGCGGATCTTCCCGATCCACAACGGGAAAACGAGTAATTCCGGTCGCGGCCATCTTCTCGACGACCGGCCGTAAGGGTTCATCGTCGAATATCATTTGCGGACGATACCGCGTGATCTCCGATAGTTTGCCGTTCGGATCGTCTTTGACGTGCTGTATCGCGCCGCGCAGATCACGCCGAGTTACGACACCGACAAGTCGATCTTTCTCGTCAACGACCGGATACATATGCTGTACGCGTTTTGAGAGATCCGACGGAATCAATTCCGCAAGTTCTTTGTTCGTTCGGCCTTCGTGAAGGGCGTCGATATCGGTACGCATCACTTCCCTTGCGAAGGTGATCTCCATCGGATCAAGCGAGTATTCGCGGCTCATATGAAAACCGCGCCGGGCGATCTTTTCGGTGAGAATGGAGCGTCCGAGCGTCAAGACAGTGAAAGCGTGCGCGATCGTAACGGCGATCAGAAGCGGCAGAAGCATATTGATGTCGTGCGTCAGTTCGAGCGCAAAGACAATGCCGGTGAACGGCGAACGCATCGTGCCGCCGAGGATCGCTCCCATACACACTAAGGGCCAAAAGCCGACGCCTTCAGTCGGCAGGATTCCGCCAAGAAGCCCGCCTAATGCGCCGCCCATCATTAATAGCGGAGCAAGCACGCCGCCCGACGTGCCGGAGCCGAGCGAGATCACCCAGATAAGAGATTTTACGAACAGGACGCCGAGAAGGATCTTCATCGGTGCATCTGTCTGTAAAAGCTCACGAATGACATCGTAGCCGACTCCGAGCGCCTGCGGGAAGATCAGGCCGCCGATGCCGATCGCGATGCCGCCGATCGCCGGCCACCACATCCAATGGATCGGGATTTTTGCGAACGCGTCTTCCGAGGCGTAAACACCTTTTGTGAGCAGCAGCGAGAGCACGCCGGCGAGCAAACCGGCAACAATGCAGCCCATCAAGCCGTCAAATCCCACAAAGCTCGGAAAAGGGCCTGCCGGAAATAATGGAGCCGGATCGAGCAAATACCGTCTAGCGGTCGTCGCCGCGGCGGCCGCAAGAGCGACAGGAATAAGGCTTCTGGGCTTCCATTCAAAGAGAAGCAGTTCGACCGCAAGCAGAACAGAAGCGATCGGAGCTCCGAACGTTGCGGCCATACCTGCCGCCGCACCGGCAACAAGCAGCGTCTTTCGCTCGGAACTCGTGAGTTTGAAGAACTGCGCGATCATCGAGCCGAACGCGCCGCCTGTCATAATGATCGGGCCTTCGGCGCCGAACGGACCGCCGGAACCGATGGAGATCGCGGACGAAATCGGCTTTAAGATCGCGATCTTCGGCTGGACGCGGCTGCCGTTGAGCAAAATAGACTCTATAGCTTCCGGAATGCCGTGGCCGCGGATCCTTTCAGAACCGTACCGAGCCATAAACCCGATGATCAGGCCGCCGATAACGGGCACGAAAATAATGAGCCAACCGAGCGTGTTCCCTGCAGGTGAAGCATTATCAAAACTGAATGTCTGATAAAAGAATATGTTTGTAAAGAGAGCGATCAGGCGTAAGAGCAGCCAAGCGATACCGGCACTGGCAACGCCGATAATGATCGCAAGCAGCGAGATCCTGATCACGCGCCGCGTCGTTGTAAAGTCGCCTAGATCGGCCGCCGCCGAGTTCTCAAAACGCGTCCAAAATCCGGCGGGTTCGGCAATTGAGCCGTTGTTCATCTATGTCCTCCCGAATGAAGCGAAATAAAAACGGTAACATTTTTTAAATTCTGATGCAGGTATGCCGCTTTCGAATCGGCATTCGCGGTTTGTTAGTGTCGCCGCCGCCGAATAGAATCTAGTTAGAGAAAATGTTCCTTGACCGCGTAAAGATCCACGTAAAAGCCGGTGATGGCGGAAATGGCGTAACCGCATTTCGGCGTGAAAAATTCGTTCCTCGCGGCGGCCCTTCGGGCGGCGACGGCGGCGTTGGAGGCAGTGTTTTTATTGAAGCCGACGAAGGTTTGAATACGCTTCTGCACCTTCGCTACAACCCCGAACACAAGGCCGAACGCGGCCGGCATGGCGAGGGCTCGAACCGTTTCGGGAAGGACGGCGAAAACATCACCGTTCGCGTTCCCGTCGGAACGCAGGTCTTTGACGCCGATTCGGGCGACCTGCTATTCGATTTTGTCGAGGCCGGCCAGAACTACCTTGTGGCAAAGGGCGGAAAAGGCGGCTGGGGAAACGCTCATTTTGCGACACCTACCAAGCAAGCTCCGAAATACCACTATGACGGCCGTCCCGGCGAGGAACACACTCTTCAACTCGAACTAAAGCTAATTGCCGACGTCGGCCTCGTGGGTTTTCCGAATGCGGGCAAATCCACGCTCATTTCCGTCATTTCTGCCGCGAAACCGAAGATAGCCGATTATCCTTTCACGACGCTTGAACCAAATCTCGGCGTCGTCGATATGGGTGATTTCAAGACATTTGTCGTTGCGGACATTCCGGGCCTGATCGAAGGAGCGTCGAACGGAGCGGGCCTCGGCGACCGCTTTTTGCGGCACGTCGAACGTACAAAGCTGATCCTGCATCTCGTCGATGTCTCATCGGTGTCGGGACGCGATCCGGTTGAAGATTACGAGATAATCAATCGCGAACTCGCGGCCTACGACGCGGATCTTGCGAAACGACCGCAGATCGTCGTCGCGACCAAGATCGACGCACTCGACGAGCAAGAGCGTCTTGATTCGCTCGAGGCGAGGGCAAAGAAAGATCGGCGACCGTTCTTCGCGATCTCCGCTGTAGCAAATAAGGGCGTTTCGGAGCTTGTGAACAAGGTTGCTCTTCGTTTGAGGGCTGAGGATGATGACTGAAGAACGGCGTCCGCTTCGGATAGCGTTTTTCGGCGGGAGTTTCGACCCGCCGCATCTCGGTCATCTCGCGATCGCGAACGCGTTGATGAGGCAGTTCGAGCTCGACGAATTCGTTTTCGTGCCGGCGTATCACGCTCCGCATAAACGCAGCGCTCCGACATCGGTATTCGATCGATATGCGATGCTATGCCTCGCTACGCAGAACGAATCGCAGATCAGCGTGTCGCGAATCGAGATCGAGATGCCTCAAAGGCCGTATTCTGTCGAGACGCTTGAGCGGCTAACGCAGATGCTGCCTCGCGAAGAGATATTCTTCGTAATGGGAGCCGACTCATGGCGGGATATTCGCACTTGGCGGCAATGGGAACGGCTGTTTGAACTGACAGATCATATCGTCGTTACGAGGCCGGGCTACGATATTGAGACCGACCACGTAACTAAAGAGGTCAGAGAGCGGATCGTCGATGTACGGAACGCCGATGTTCCCGTAAATACAGAGGCAAAGGCAAAGAAGATTTATATTACGGATGCCGTCAAGGTTGATCTCTCGGCGACCGAGATCCGAAAGAAGATAAAGGAAGATGACGATTCATGGCGCTCGAACGTGCCGGAATCGGCCGCAAAGTATATCATTAAGTATCAGATCTATAGCTAGATGGAAGAATTACAGGAAAAATCTTTGGCTCGCGAAACCTCACGGATGGAGATCGCGATCCCGGCGACAAAATACGAAAGCCTCGATGACGGATTGAAGCTCGCGATACGCTGTGCCGCAGATAAAAAGGCTCTCAATATCGTTGGGCTTGATCTGCGGGACATTGCGAGTTTCACAGAGCATTTCATTATCGCAACGGGCACGAATCAGCGTCAGGTGCAGGCTATCGCGGATGAGATCGGTGAAAGACTCAAGAAAGAGCTTGGGCTTCGCGCGGTTCGGATCGAAGGCTACAGCACGGGCGAATGGGTTCTGCTCGATTACGGCGATTTCGTCTTTCATATTTTTAATGAAACATCGCGCGAATTTTACGATCTCGAACGTCTATGGCGCGACGCGCGTAGGATCGAGATCCCCGACGATCTGTAAATAGATGAAGTTCCGCTTTATTTGGGTCGGTAAGACCCGCGATCAGCATTACAAGGCGCTGCAGGAAGATTATCTGCAGCGTCTTTCGCATTTCGTAAATGTCGAGGTCGTCGAGGTAAAGGATTCGAAAGATAGCGATCGCCGGGCCGCCGAAGGCAAACGCATCCTCGAAAAAGTGAATCAAACCTCTTTTGTCTGCCTTCTGGACGTCGAAGGCAAGCAGAAAAGTTCGCACGGCATTGCCGAGATGATCGAGGCGTGGCAGAGGGACGGAATTCGCGAGATCTCCTTTATTATCGGGGGTGCCGACGGGGTCTCTTCTGCCATTGCCGAAAGAGCGAACGCCGTGCTATCATTATCGTTTCTCACTTTTACACACGAGATGGCTCGTGTCGTATTAGCTGAGCAATTATATAGAGGATTTACAATTATAAAGGGATTTCCTTACCAGAAATGAGCAAATCGAATTCAAAAGAGATCCAGAAAAAACTCCTGATCGAGCGTGAATCTCTAGTAAATAAGCTGAACGGCAATGACCTTTCAATTGATGATTCGGAAACTCCCGATCCGGTCGATCTCGCGGTTCGCAATTATTCCAAGAACGTACTTCTTGCCGTTTCTGAGAATGACAGCAAACAGATCGCTCTCATAGACGAAGCTCTCGAGCGCATAGAGAACGACGAATATGGAACTTGCCAAAACTGTGAGAAAACTATAAACGCGAAGCGTCTCGCTGCGATCCCGTGGGCTCGTTATTGCCTTGATTGCCAGAGCCTGCTCGAACAAGGTCTTCTTGACGACGAATGAACCTCCTGCGGACGGCCATTGAGCCGATCCTTTCCGTAATTCTGCCCGAACAATGCCGGGTTTGCGTCGCCCGCGAGTGTGATCTCGCGGGCGGTGTCGTTTGTGAACGCTGTTGGCATCTTGCGCAAACCTTCACGAGCGAAACTCCGCTGTGCGCAAAATGCGGAATTCCGCTTGCTGCACCATCGCGACTTTCTGATCCGAGATGCGGGAACTGCGACAAAAGGTCATTCGATCGGGCGTTCGGATGCGGCATCTATGACGGTGCGCTTGCCGGCACCATCGTCGCCCTCAAGAAGAGGCCGTTGATCCCGCAACGATTAACGGATCTGATCAATTCCACCCTCGAGCGCGAGCGTCATCGAAATTACGATATGTTGGTCCCGGTCCCGCTTTCCAAAAAACGCGAGCTTGAGCGCGGGTTCAACCAGGCGGAAAAGATCGCCGATGTCGTTTCGCGATACTTGAAGTTACCTGTCAATGCTTCTGCACTTCAGCGAACGATCCACACTCCGCTTCATCGAGCCGCAATGGACGATCGGGCCCGTGAACTCACGGTAGAGAAGGCTTTCAGGGTCTCGAACGCCGGCGCGGTTCACGAGAAGAATGTACTTCTGATCGATGACGTTCTTACTTCGGGCGCGACGGCAGACGCCTGCGCAGGCGTACTCAAAAAGAACGGCGCAAGCTCCGTGAACATTTTCACGATAGCTCGCGCCGTCCGTCAGCGACGATAATGCCCAAAATTACGGCACGTCGTATCGAGGTGCCGGAAGATCGCCGTTAGAACCAAATTGGACGATCTGATTCGCGCTGTCCGACGACCTTCTGACATACCAAACGCCGGTGCTTGGCCTGAAAACGGCTATGTCGTCCTTGCCGTCCGCGTCGTAGTCGCCGACTGCCGGAATATCGCCGTTAAGTCCCCAACTTTCGATACTTACGCTTCCTGACGAGCTTTGCATCGTGTACCAAACGCCGTTCGACGGACGAAAGACCGCGATGTCGGCCTTACCGTCGCCGTCTCGGTCGCCCGCAACAGGAATATCGCCGCTGAGGCCGAACTGCGTCGCCAAGAAACCGTTGTTTAGGCTGTAGAGCGCGTACCAAACGCCCGTTGACGGCCTAAAGAGAGCGATGTCCGTGCGTCCGTCGCCATCGAGGTCCGCCGGTTGCGGAATGTCGCCATCAAGACCGAATTGCGTTGCGCTAAAACCGCCGTCGGTCGATCGGAGCGTGTACCAAACGCCGGTGCTCGGACGAAACACGGTCGGATCGGCTTTGCGGTCGCCATCGAAATCGCCTGCCGACGGAACGTCGCCATTGGCGCCGAAGTGCAGTGCCGTGAACGTCGAGTTACTGCTTGAAAGGTAATACCAATTCCCGTCCGAGGAACGAAAGACCGCGACATCTGCGATATTGTCCCCGTCGAAATCATCCGGCGTCGGGACGTCCGTAGCGAGACCGAATTGCTGTACGCTTACGGAACCGTTCGAACTATTGCGGATGTACCAGTTCGTTTCCGAGGGGCGATAGACGGCAAAATCGGTCTTTAGGTCGCCGTCAAAGTCTGCGGAAGCTTTTCCGCGAACGATCTTGTCGATCTGGCCGTTGCCGTAGCAGACGTAGATCTCGCCGAGTTCGTCCTCGCCGAACGAAAGGATATTGCGCGGCGTATCTTGCAGAAGGGTCGCCTGGTTGTTGTACCAATACCAGATCTCGCCCGAGCAGTAATCGGCAAAAACGTAAGCGCCGTCCGGCAGACTGCCCTGAGTTCCGCGATATACATAGCCGCCGGTAACCGAGCAACGACCACTGCTGTGCGAATACTGATAGAACGGCATCTGATAATTGCCCGGAATACAAAGGCTAGGATCGAGATTCGTGCAGCTATTCCCTTCGTACACTCTCCAACCGTAATTCCCGCCGCCGGTTACGATATCGAGTTCTTCGAGTGCTCCTTGCCCGACGTCTGCGACCCAAAGAGCTCCATTCGAGCGATCGAACGACCAGCGCCATGGATTTCGCATACCGATCGACCAGATCTCCTGACACGTATTTCCCGACGTCGTGCTGCCGCCGTCGCAGCGTGCTGTGTTAGCGCCGGTGAAAGGATTTCCCGGCGGGATCAAGTACGCCGGCGAAACAGAGTTGGGATCGATCCTCAGCATCTTACCTAGCAGGATCGAACGGTTCTGCGCTCGGTTCCCGGGATCGTTGCCCGAACCGCCATCGCCCATTCCGATGTACAAATAACCGTCGGGGCCAAATTCGACCATTCCTCCGTTGTGATTCGAGAACGGCTGCGGGACCTGGAACAGGATGCGTTCGCTATTCGGATCGCCGGTGTTCGAGTTTCCGTTTCCGGTCATCGTAGTGTACTCGGCGACGACCGTCGTACCTGAGCCAGTTGCAGTGTAATTCACATAGAACTTGCCGTTCGTCGTAAAGTTTGGATGGAACGTCAGACCCAAGAGTCCGCGTTCACCGCCGCCACTGATCTTTGACGAAAGGTCGATGAACTGCACGGGAGAACGTTGCCCCGGCAAAAAGACGCGGACCAAGCCGCCCTGTTGGACGACGAACAGGCGGCCGGAACCGTCATTCGCCGAACGGATCAAGATCGGGCTGCTCGTGCCCGTTGCAAACGTCTGGAGCCGCGGCGTATATGGCGCGGGTTGGGGCTGAGCGAATACTCCGATAGCCCCGACGAGGATCGTTACCATCAAAAAGGCAAAATTCTTTCTGTACATAGTTTCTCCCGAAAAAAATGACGGTTAGTGGATGGAGCTCGTGATATACAAGGATTCGGCTCCGACATAGCTGCTTAGGGGATATGACGCGCAGCCGCAAAGGACTTCAGTGTGTGAACAAAAAAACTGTTTTAACTCACAAAGATTGTAACGGCTTTTTCCATTGCTTTGCAAGAGCCTTTTCAGCGTCGATAATTTCCGCGGCGACCGCGTTCATCGTCATCGGTTCGGCGGTTCTGAAGCCGAAGCGTAACATCCGCCGCCAACTCGAGGCCGGCCGTTTCGCCCCGTTCGAGGTGGAAATACCCCGCAGCCGCGATCATCGCCGCGTTGTCGGTCGAGAGATGCTTTGACGGAAAGTAAGCCGGGACGCTTAGCTTTGCGGCAAGATCGGCGGCAGCGGCACGCAAAGCAAGATTGCACGCGACGCCGCCCGCAACGATGAGGCTCTTTGGCTGAAATTCGACGGCGAGTTTCTCAAAGCTCTTCATAAGCCCGCGGATCACTGCTCGTTGAAAGCCCGCAGCAATGTCCTTGATCTCTTGCGAAACTTCGCCGTTCGCCGGTACGATCGAATTCTCGCGCATATACCGGACCAACGCCGTCTTTAGCCCGCTGAAGCTCATATCGGGACGACCATCCGAGATCTTTGCAATCGGAAAAGTGATCTTCTTCGCGTCGCCGTCGAGTGCGAATTTCTCAATGATCGGCCCGCCGGGATAACCAAGCCCGAGCATCTTCGCCGCCTTGTCGAACGCCTCGCCTGCGGCATCGTCACGCGTTCTTGAGACGATGCGATATTCACCGGGTTCCGAAATGTAAAAGATATTTGTGTGGCCGCCCGAAACTATCAGAGCGAGACTCGGGAATTCGACCGGCGGATTTTCGAGAGTTACTGAAAAAACGTGGCCTTCGATGTGGTTTACGCCGACGATCGGTATTTTTAGGCCGTAGGCAAATGCCTTCGCGTAGCAGACGCCGACAAGGAGCGAACCGATGAGGCCTGGACCTTGCGTGACAGCAACCGCATCAAGATCCGGCGCGGAAATCTTCGCGTCGCTCAACGCCTTTTCCACGACCGGTCCGATCTTTTCGAGATGTTCGCGCGCGGCGATCTCCGGGACGACGCCACCCCAAGCCTTGTGCGATCCGATCTGCGAATGGATCACGGAGGAGAGCATTTCGCGGCCGTCGCGAACGACGGCGGCGGCGGTCTCATCGCATGAGCTTTCGATACCAAGAACGAGCATTTTAATAGATTAGCAGACGTTAGCTTGCGGGACGCATTTTACTCTTCGTAGATCGTGCGCGAAAGCTCGACGCCTGTGGGAAAATGCAGCTTAAAATCGTCGCGCATCGCACCTGTATAACGCTCAAGATATCGGTCAACGTCGCGTCTTTCGCGGGCGATATACGCAGTTGCGTAACCTTCCCCGGTCCAGGCAAAACGCGCACGCGCGAAACAGCCTGTCTCAAGCACGTCTGCGATGTGCTTCGCGAGCATATAATCCTCAAAATCGCCTCGCAGCCCTTCTTCAACGGCCGCTCTTACTTCGTAATAGAACATCCTTAAACTCCGCAGTCACTCCGGGTGAATATTTTAATATGCTTGCCGTTTGCGGCAAAGGGAGAGACGCGTGACACGCGCGAATTTCTTGACATTCGATACCATTTGGGCGTAAACCAGAGATATGGGAGTTTAGAAAAATACATTGAATGGAGGTACGAAATGGGACGGAAAGTACTAGCGATAGTAACGGCAATGGTGGCGGCGGTCGGGATAATTTGGATCGCATATATGATCGCAACGATCATTCCGCCGATGCCGCCGGTGAATCTTGAATACGCTCGAGAAGGCGACATGGCAGCCTATATGAAAACCTATCCGACGCTCGCTTTCGTTGCCGTCGCGATCGGCTACGCGATCGCTGCATTTGCCGGCGGATTCATCGCAACAAAGATGGGACGACGCTGGAGCCAGGGCGCAACGCTCGCGCTCGTTGTCGGGGCGTTGCTTAGCGCGGGTTCGGTCGCAACGGCGACAGTTTGGCCGCAGCCGATCTGGTTCGTGATCGTGAGCCTCGTCATCTTCGTGCCGCTGTCGCTCGTCGGCTTCAAGTTCGCCGACCACATAATTTAAGCGTTTTGGCAACGCGGTGAATTTCAACGCGTAGGGTGAAGCCCGCGAAGCCTCACCCTACGTTTCTTTTCGATAGAACTTCGATCGATCGAGCGCAGTTCGCCTCGAAACAAAATCTGACGAACTGATTGCTATTTGCGCCGCTTCTCTCTACACTTATCCGGGCGTAAAAACGCGCCAACACTTTATTTCACAGATCTGGAGGAACAATCAAATGAATTTGCGAAGCAAATTCTTGGGAATGGGGCTGCTTGCGGTTGTCTTTATGTTGGCCGGCTTTTCGGTCAGCAACGCACAGGACAGCCAGTACTCGTTCAAGGTCGTTAACAAGAGCAATTTGCGGATCGTAAAGATCCTCGTGGCGGAGAGCGGTCAGAAGTACAAACCGTTCGACATTGGCGCAGGTATTGGTGCGGGCAAAACTGTTACGCTTGTCTGGAGTTCATCGACCGACAGCGAGAGCTGCACGCAATGGGTGAAGGCGGTTTATGCCGACAAGTCCGAATCCGAGCCGGCGAAGTTCGATTTTTGCGAAGAAGACCTAGTTTTGGAATTTACTGAATAGACTCGTCTTATCTCTTGAGGCAAACAAAAAAACGTAGGGCTTACGACCGAAAAGGTTGTAAGCCCTACGCTTTTTTTCGTGCCCCCCGCGCTTCTGTTTACGGCTTCATTCCTTCGTTCCAAGCCGGGACAAAGTTTGAATTTACGAGCCAACTGATCGGCGCGACCATAGAATTTATCGCGTGCGTCATATGTGAAAAGTCTATCGTCCTGATCTCATCGCTTGCGTGGTGATAATCCTTGTGCAGCCCGAAACTTGAGACCGTGTGGGCAATGATTCCCTGCCGCGCGAGCGTGTAATTATCCGAACGTCGGAAGAATTGTTCTTCGGGATGCGGATCTTGGACGAGTTTCGCTCCGCGTTTTGCTAATTCAGGGCCGAGGTTCGAGCGTTCGTAGCCGGTGAGCCAAAGTTCGTCGGGCTTCACCTTTGCATCGGGTCGTCCGATCATCTCGAACTCTAGGTTCGCAACGAATTTATCCTGCGGGAATGGCAGGTTCTTCACGAAGTATCCCGCGCCGAAGCCGCCCGCTTCCTCGCTGCCGAAACAAACAAAGTAAACCGTACGCTTCGGCTTTTTGCCTGCGGCCAACGCGCGTGCGATCTCGAGCACTGCAACTGTTCCCGAAGCGTCGTCATCGGCACCGTTAAAGATCTTGTCGTCGCCGGGCGCACTATCGCGTACGCCTAGGTGATCGAGATGCGAACTTATCAAGATGACCTGCGAACCGAGCGTCGCGTCGCTTCCGGTGATCTTGCCGATGGCGTTCCAAGTGTAGGTCGGCGGTGCGGCTTCGAAGGTTCCGTTGAGCGTCAGCGTCGCGCCGTCCGCGAATTTGGCGAGTTCTTCGGCGCCTTTGGTCGAAACCGCGAGCAGCGTGCCGAATCTTCCTAACGTTGCCTTGCGTCCCGCGACTTCTGCCCAATTTGCGCGCATTTCCGTCGTCTCGACCATTATCAACGCCGCCGCGCCGTCCCGGCTCATCTGCCGTATCGCGGTTTGGTTGGCTTCGAACGTCGAATTAGCGGGAAGCGTCAAGATAACGACGGCTCCTTTCTTTGCAGTGTCGCCTGGTTTCGCGTGCTGCACGGGGCCGGTAATTTGTTTGCCGGCTATCGCGAACGCGATCAGGTCTTCGCCAAGTTTTATCGAAGTCCCGTCGATCGCGAGGGCCGTCAAAGTTTCGCGCGACGGAGCCTGCACGGTCTGCACGAACGTCGGTTTGCCGTCGAAGCCGGCTTCGCCTGCCGGTTCGAGACCGAACTGCATAAATTGCGAGCCGACATACTCGGCCGCGATCCGTTCAAACTTTGTGCCCGAACCGCGTCCCTGCATCGCGTCGCCCGCAAGAAAATACATCGCCGCACGAACGTCCCGCTCCTTTACGACGCTCGACGGCGCGACGGCCTGCGCCGCCGTAAACGTTGAAAAAGCGAAGATCGTCAACGCAACCTTCGCGAAATATAGTTTCTTTTTCATAATTTCCTGCCGTGTACTACGCAAATGCAAGCCGTTTTGTTCGAAATTAGTCTGCCTTTTCCGCGATCGCGGTCGAATTCACGCGGTTACATCGACGTGCCAAAAGGCGTTCTAGCACCGTAGGTGCGAAATGCTTATAGAACGATATCGGCAAAGCGTTCTAGCACCGTAGGTGCGAAATGTTTATAGAACGATATCGCCAAAAGGCGTTCCAGCACCGTAGGTGCGAAATGTTTATAGATGCACGATTTCTACAAACATCACTTCTCTCTCGAGGCTGTTGACGCCAAAGTGTTTTCGCTTTCTACTTTCGTCCGAGATCGTAGTATCGCCAGCTCGGTTTGTAGTCGCGTGTGAGTTTTGCGTTGGTCAACGTCGCACGAACCATCTCGACAGGTATCGGTCCGTTCTTGAGGATCGCGTCGTGGAAGTCTCGGTCGGTCATCTTTTTCGAGTCAACCAGATCGCGGTGAAGCGCGTAAAACTGCAGGCCGCCCATCATATACGCCATTTGATACAGCGGTCCGTAATCGCCGGCGAACGAACGCCGAACCTCGGCAAGCGCATTCTCGCGCTCGTGCCCAACTTTATTGACGAGAAGGTCAACGCATTGCTCGGGCGTCCACTTTCCAAGATGGAAGTTCAGGCTGAAGATAATTCTCGCCGCACGATGCGAACGCCAGAACAGCGCACCGATCTTGTCCTCCGGCGTTTTGTCGAACCCGCGATCCCACAAAAGAAACTCCCAATACAACGCCCAGCCTTCCATCCAGAACGGCGTGCCGAACACACGTCGGTACGGTTTGTATCGCGACGTCATAAAACCTTGGAGATGATGGCCGGGAATGAGTTCGTGATGCGTTACGGCGCGTGCGAAATGCGGGTTGTTGCCGCGCATCGACATCAGCTTTTGCTCCTGCGTCATCGTGTCGGTCGGGTAACTCACGAGAATCGTCTCGCCGCCCAAAAAGAACGGTGCGACGAGCTGCCGTTCGGGCGTCATCATCTCCATACGCCACGATTCTTCCGCGACACGCGGCACCGTAACAAGATCATTCTTCTTTACGTACTCGATAGCCTCGCGTGCAAACCCTCGAATAAGCTCAGGCTGCTTTCCAGGCTCGACGTAAGTTTTCTTCACCGCCTCGATCGCCTTCATATAGTCGTCGCCGTACCCCATTTCACGCGACGCTTTTTTTAACTCGGCGATGCACCAATCGAATTCTTTGTTCGCGATCTCGACAAGCTCCTCGGGCGTGTACGGTATCATCTCGAACTTCAATTCTTCGATGAGAGCTTCACGGCCGATCGGGTCGCCGATGATCGTCGTCTTGTCGTCCGCCGCGATGCCCACGAGCTTGGTAGTGATGAACTTCTGATACTTTTCGAGAGCTTCGTCGGTCGCTTTGTAAGGCGATTCGCACCACCAAGTGAAGTTCGGATCGTACCCGTTGTAGAACGTGTACCAACGCTTCAACGTGTCTCTTAAACTTGCGACCGACCTCGCCGCCCGATAAGCGACCGTGCGCTTCGGCTTCGGTGCGGACGCACTCTCGAAAGCCTTCTGCGTGTCCGCTATCTGCATTGCGAGTTCATTCAGAAGCGCAGCGGACTTAGCCGCATCAGCAAACTCAAGCCGGCGACGCGCATCTTCGAGATCGGTGATCGTCCGCGCGAACGGGATGAGCGGCTCCATCTCCGCGAACTGCGCTTTCAGTTGCGACATCTGGTGCTGTTCATGCTCGAGATGATTTCTGAATAGAATGTAATCGACCTGATCGTCATGGTTGAGCGAATCGAAATTCATCCGCAGAAGCGTCGCAAGTTCGTCGGCGTAAAGATCGCTCAGCCTCGCCATCCTTGCCGCCGAAAGCTCCGACCTCCAAAGCCTGTCGAACGCCCCCGTATCCTGCCCAAACCGCTCGATCTCACCACGCAGCCGCGAAGGCATCTCGCTTTGTTCAACTGCGGGCTTCTGCGCCAGAACGCCCTGCAACAACATCGACAACACAAACCCGAAACACACGAATCGTTTAAAGAGCTTCATAATTTACCACCGCAATTACTCTATATCGACGAGAGAATGCCTGAAAAGTAGAGTTACCGGTCTCAGTTCCCTAAGAACGGAATATTGATAGAACCGCGTTCAACGCAACGTAAAAGCCCAGATTGGACCTTCGGCTCCTACAGAGCAAATGCAGCGACCGGCACGGGACGTGTCGATGCTATCTTGGAGCGATTCCGTTTGATGTTTTCGATCTCGCGAAGTGTGGCGGCGGTCAGATAGCTTTCGCCGCAGTGAGGGCAGGACACGACCGGGACGTTTTCGATAACCAGCAGATCGGCGCCGGAACCATAGCTCCGGGTAACGTGAATTACTCGGGCCTCGTGTTTACCGCAGTTAGCACAGAGCATTTGTTCAGTTTTCATACTCAACCGCTTCTTTATAGACAGTAATTATTACCAACTTGCCAGTCAAGCCTATTTTTGCAACAACTACAACATCTTTTCCATCGAGTGTCTTGCCGGCGACCAGATACTTCGACTCGTTTGTGTTCTCGTCGCGTTGCCGTTCAATGACCTCACCTGTCTGTATCGCATTCTCGACATCTAGGATGGACAACTCGTCATTCTCCATCTCTTCCTCTCCGTGGATCGTCATCACGTAATCGAGAGAGCGAACAAGTTCACGCATTCTATCGCGAATCGTCTCAAACATTAGCTGACGTCCTTTAAGAAACTAACGCCGTCGGCGATCGATAGATCGAAGTTCTCGGCGATCGTCTGACCGATGTCGGAGAGCGATTGGCGTGTGCCGAGAGCGACGCCGGGACGGGCGTTTTTGCCGTAAACAAGCAGCGGAACATACTCGCGCGTGTGGTCGCTTCCCTCTTTTGTAGGATCGTTACCGTGATCGGCGGTCAGTATCAAAAGATCGTTGTCATTCAACGCGGACATAATTTCGGTCAGACGCTCGTCGAACTCTTCAAGAGCTCGGGCGTAGCCTTCCGGGTCGCGTCGGTGGCCGTAGAGCATATCGAAATCGACGAGATTCGAGAAGATCAGCCCGCGGCTTTTCGCGTTCAAAGCGTCGATGGTCGAATCGACGGCCTGGTCGTTATTCTTTCCGACAAGATCCGCGGTTACGCCGACGTTGTCGTAGATCGACGCGATCTTTCCGATGCAGACGACGTCAAGCCCTGTGTTCGCAAGCAAGGGCAGAAGGTTGTCAGTCGGCGGCGGGACGGCGTAATCGTGCCGATTCTCGGTGCGTTTGAAGTCGGCTGCGTTCGTTCCCAAGAACGGCCTTGCTATCACACGAGCGACTTCGTCATCGCCGTGCAGGAGCTTGCGTGCGATCTCGCAAATTTCGTACAAACGGTCGATCGGGATCACTTCCTCGTGCGCGGCGATCTGAAAGACAGAATCCGCAGACGTATAGACGATCGGCTTACCGGTTGCGACGTGCTCTTCACCTAGTTGTTTAATGATCTCGGTGCCGCTTGCAGGAATATTGCCGAGGACGCCAGGGACGTTCGCCTTATCGACGAATTCGCTAATGATGCGATCGGGAAAGCCGTCCGGGAAGGTCGGGAAACCTTGCTTCAAGATGACGCCCGCCATCTCCCAATGACCGGTCGTCGTGTCTTTGCCGTCAGATTTGAGTGTGCATTTACCGAATGCTCCGATCGGCGACTCGACCGCCGCGAGGCCTTCGAGCGGCGTGATATTCCCAAGCCCAAGACGCTTCAGATTCGGGAGATTGACCTTCCGGCGTTCGAGAATATGCCCGAGCGTGTCGGCTCCTGCATCGCCCCAATCCGCGGCGTCCGGCATCTCGCCGATACCTGCCGAATCAAGCACGATCAAACAAATTCGTTCAAATTTCTCTGTCATAATTTCGTGGGACGTTCTGGTCAATTCTTGTTCGCCGTGTAGCCTTCTCGGGCGCGCACTTGCGATCCTTCGGGCAAACCTTTTAGCTCGACCCTTATTTTGCGATATTTGCCGTCGCGCGTCTCGTTCGACGGATAATATCCAAGCGTGAATTTCGTGCCGATCTCGGCTGCGACCTCCTGAAATGCGCGTCGCGCGTCGGCAAGCCCTGTTGTCATAAAAACGCGGCCGCCCGAACGCTTCGCTAGGTCTTCCATCTCGGAATCGGCGATCTGATACAGCTTTTTGCTAACCGCGAGCCGTTCGAAGTCGCCAAGCTGGCAAAAGACCGAGGCCTTTTCCATCGTCGAATTTCTCTTGAACGTCCGGTAATATCGTCGTATTTGCGCGGTCGAGAAACGCATCGCCGCTTCGCAGTCGCCGAGAAGATTTTCTTCGAAATAATCCCGCGTATCGAGCCGCACGAAGTACGAGATCAGGCCTTTCGCTTCGAACTTTGCACGCGTTTCGCCGAATTCCGCATTGCTTGTCGAATCGACCCCGTCAGTCAGCGCGACAACTGCGCGTCGGCCTCGAAATTCGCTAGTTACCGGGCCGCCAAAGACCGTTTCGGCGATCGCGCCCATTCCGTCGTAATATGGCGTACCTGCGCTTGTTTTTAGGTTGGTTAACGCGGCGTTCAATGCCCGACGGTCCGACGTCAAGGGCGAAAGAAGATCGATCGTCGGAGCGTTCACGGTGCCCGTTCCGCCCATATCGAAGCCGACTATCGCGACGCGGTCTCCGGGCCTGAGCGAGCTGATAAAACTCGACGCGGCGCTTCGGATCATCGCAAGATCGTTCCTCGCAGATCCCGATGTGTCGAGCAGCAGAGCAACCTCGAACGGCGCCGTCGAAGAGGTAAATTCGGTTACCGTCTGCTTGATGCCGTCCTCAAAGATCGCGAAATTCGCTGCCTTCAGAGCCTTTATCGGGGTGCCCTTAGCATCAGTAACCGCGACCGGCACATCAACAAGATCCGTCCGAACGCTGATCACCTCGTCATTCCCGTTCTTGTCGTCCTGAGCGAGTGCCCGCGATGCGGTCAGCATTACGGAACACAAACAAAAGACTGCCAGAAACAACTTCGCCATTCGCATCACTCGTGTTTACAAATTGTAACAGAGATTTAAGCCTGTCGAGCACCTCTGCGGCCCTCGTTCGGCTAGGAAATCTGGTCAAAGCTTGATATGATTTGCGAAAGTCAGCTTAAAATTCTGCTTTAGCAACGCAACTCATACCCAACGCAGTTAGTTTGAGAAACTCGTTGCTGGATCTGATTCAAATCTATTTTTCTGGGAGTAACCAAAATGAAAAAGGACTCTGTCCGCATCCTCTTTATCGCATTGATATCCGCCGTTTTCTGCATTGGCAGCTCGTTCGCCCAAAAGAACGCTTCTGCGCGGAACTCGGCAGCGGTAAAACCGGCAAATGTACGTCCGGCGGCGCAGCTTTTTGTCGATGATTTCACCTACGCTGCGGGTTCGCTCTTGACCAATAACGGTTGGACGGCTCACAGCGGTGCCGGGACGAACGCTCTCGCGACCGTCTCGCCCGGCCTGACGCTTGCGGGATATCCGGGCTCCGGTATCGGCAATGCCGTTGCGATGACCACGTCGGGCGAAGATGCCAACCACGGTTTCGCAGCTCAATCGAGCGGCTCGGTCTATGCCGCGTTTCTTGTGAACGTTAGCGAAGCCTCAACAACCTTGCCGGGAAACTACTTTTTCCATTTTGGCCCCGACCCGATCGGCTCGACCTTTCGCGGAAGGGTTTTTGCGGTCAAAGATGCCTCGAACAACCTTGCGTTCGGCGTTTCATCCGCAGCAACCGCCGCGGCAGGCGTTGCCCTGACTGGCTTTACCTATTCGATGAACACGACATATTTGATCGTGGTCAAATACAACATCATTGATGGCACAGGCAATGACACGGTTGACCTGTTCGTAAGCACGACGGTTCCGGCGACCGAACCGACCCCGACATTGACTTCGATCGACGTTTCGCCCGGAGATATTTCGCCGGGTTCGATCGCTCTGCGGCAGGGATCTACCGCCACATCTCCGACCTTGCACATCGACGGAATTCGAGTTGGAACGAGCTGGGCAGATGTTACGCAGGCAAGCACACCCACGAACACGCAGCATGTGCTTGATTACAACGGCGACGGCAAGACCGACTATACCGTTGTGCGCAACACGGGCGGCGGCGCAGGCGGCCAGGTTACCTGGTTCGAATGTAACGCAACAGGTGCAAGTCAGGCTTGTGCAGGCAACATCCAGACCGAATTCGGAATCGCGACCGATTTCTTCGTCTCAGGCGATTTTGACGGAGACAGCAAGTCTGATATCGCTATTTGGCGCTCTGGCGTTCCTGAGGTAGCGGCGTTCTATATCTTTCAGAGTTCGGACAGCACGCTTCGCATCGATACGTTCGGCCAGACCGGCGACAACCCGAGCGTCGTGGGCGATTACACGGGCGACGGTAAAGCTGACGTTGCGGTTTATCGCGGCGGTGTCGCATCGGGCGATC